>OGKX01000040.1_pt1 | contig 96595 bp, 73 predicted proteins | sample 1572541 | NCBI WGS metagenome assembly OGKX01 (sample SAMEA2581982, study PRJEB24529) | metagenome | biome: Human gut stool | place: China | collected 2011
TGGGCGTATGAAATTTGCGTGGCTCTGACACTAGTACGAGAGGACCGTGTTGGACCGACCTCTGGTTTACCGGTTGTGCCGCCAGGTGCATCGCCGGGTATCTAAGTCGGGATCGGATAAGCGCTGAAAGCATCTAAGTGCGAAGCCGGCCGCAAGATTAGATTTCTCAGGGTCGTCAAAGACGATGACGTTGATAGGATGCAGGTGTAAAGGTGGAGACACCAAAGCCGAGCATTACTAATTGCCCGTTCACTTTCCTTATGGGATGGTTGATATATACTTCAGGTTTTCGTAAGCATTGCTTGTACATGAGATATTCAGGTGACTATGGCACGAAGGTTCCACCTCTTCCCATTCCGAACAGAGAAGTTAAGCTTCGTCACGCCGATGGTACTGCGCAAGTGGGAGAGTAGGTAGTCGCCGTTTTCCGATCCCCGGTTTCCTTTTCGGATGCCGGGGATTTTTTTTGCCTCTTCACGGTCAGATCTCCCGGGAATAACCTGTTGATGTAAGGTGACACTGGATTTATCCGTGACACTGATATCCGACAGCGGATGTTCGAGATTGGAAAAATCAATTTATGACGCTGAAACTGTTTCTAGTTTGGATAGTGTATCTGTTACTTCTGTAAGGATTCTTAATAATTCTTTCTTATGGCGTTTCCCTTTGCAGATAGAGGTACTGATCCATTTGTTGTCATGTTATAGATTATTTGGAAATGGATATTGTTTTCATCTCTATACATTGAAAGGAATTCCTATTAAACATTTTGCGCATAAAGGGTCAGGACACGGTAGAACTTTTGTCTGCTAACTAATTTCAACTGTTTTCTCGGAGAGATTCACTATATGTGTATGATTTAGCTTCACGTAAGCTGGTTTCCTATTATCAGCAGACTGATCCTATTCTGGATATGCCTTATCCGGAATATAGGTTGGACTATTATCTATTTCCTGCTTCAGATAACCTTATGTTTTTTATGATATGCTTTCTTTGCACAAGAGGAATATCTGATTAAAGCAACCCTGTCTGTATTGCGTTATGGCCTTTACAATAAGGCGTAGCATCTATTGAGATCTGTTTATACGGATTATTCTGTTGAATGTATCAGAGTCCCGGTAAGGAAGAAGCATGGTCTGTTCTGAGTAGTGGGCGGAATTCTGGAGATTTTTAATGATCAAAAAGGCTGCCAACTTTCTATGGATACAACGTTGTTTATTTATGAATCTGTATATGCATTGGCAGAAGGGGCAAATTCTGATCATGTCGTAGGGAAGGAAGCTACTCAATTGGAATTTGAAGATGTCTATGCCACTGACCTGACCGATACTTTTATACCTTATTGTATGATATAGGAGATGCAATGAACCCTTCAGCTGTTACTTTATTCAATTGGAATGGAAAGTCCTTTATAAAGATAATTACAGATAAACGTTTGTTGCGATTGTGTGTAGATGAAGTTCAAAATATCATTTATGCGATTGTTATCAAGAAGAAAATGGGTATGATCTCTATTAGTGTACCGGAAATTGATTGAAATGGTACAGAGGAATTAGAGGCGAGAGATTTTCGAATAAAAGGAAAAACAGGTAAAGATGATGTCTGTATACTCCTGAACGATGCATAAGGACATAAAAAAAGTCTGTAGGCTGAGCTTACAGACTTTCAATTCTCTCTGATGTTCGCTAGATTATTCAGCAACTACAGAATCGCTAGCTACAGAGTCAGTTGCTACTGCTGCTGAATCAACAACCGGAGCTGCTTCTTCAACTGTTTCAACTGCTACTGAATCAGTAGTTTCTTCTGTTGACTGAGCTTTGTTACCGCAAGATGCGAATGATACTGCAGCGAATGCTACGAACAAAAATACTAATTTTTTCATTTTCTTTGCTTTTTAAATCTGTAATACTTATGTTGTTCTCTTAAAACGCTGCAAAGATATATACTTTTTCAATACGTTGTTCACTTGCATGCAAGTTTTTTTCAAAAAAATATGTTTTAAAACCTATTTTTCTATTTGCTTTTGTAGATTATTTGTATAGACTTCTGGCCCGAATTACCGTTAATAATAGACTAGTTGGATTGTATTTATCAGATTATCAATGATATAATTATAAAACTAATCTGTGAAAGATAATAATAAAAATTAAACAAGGTTTTATTCATCGAATTTATTGCTTAAATTTGCGTTCTAATTATTTCTTTTATGATTGATACAACTGTTTTTCAGGATAAAAAAGCGGTTTACTATACATTGGGCTGTAAACTGAACTTTTCAGAAACATCTTCCATTGGGAAAATGCTGAAGGATGTGGGAGTCCGTACTGTCCGAAAAGGAGAAAAAGCGGATATTTGTGTGATCAATACTTGTTCGGTGACAGAAATTGCAGATAAGAAATGCCGTCAGGCTATTCATCGCCTGACCAAACAGCATCCGGGAGCCTTTGTTGTTGTAACCGGATGTTATGCACAGCTGAAGCCGGAGCAGGTTTCAAATATAGAAGGAGTTGATTTGGTATTGGGAGCTGAACAAAAAGGAGAGCTGATCAACTATTTAGGCAGTTTGGAAAAACATGAACATGGAGAAGCTATCACAACTGCTACTAAAGATATTCGTTCGTTTGCTCCATCTTGCTCACGTGGTGACCGTACACGATACTTCTTAAAGGTTCAGGATGGTTGTGATTATTTTTGTTCATACTGTACAATTCCTTTTGCACGTGGCAGAAGCCGGAATGGAAAAATCGAGGATCTGGTTGCACAAGCCAGACAAGCTGCAGCCGAAGGTGGAAAGGAAATTGTACTGACAGGTGTGAATATCGGTGATTTTGGCAAGACAACAGGAGAGACTTTTTTTGATTTGGTAAAGGCTCTTGATCAGGTAGAAGGCATCGAACGTTTCCGTATTTCTTCCATAGAACCCAACTTGCTGACTGATGAGATTATTGAATATGTTGCACATTCCAGGGCTTTTATGCCTCATTTTCATATACCGTTACAGTCAGGATGTGATGAAGTACTGAAGTTGATGCGCCGTCGGTATGATACAGCGCTTTTTGCGTCGAAGATACGGAAGATCAAAGAACTGATGCCCGATGCTTTTATCGGGGTAGATGTGATTGTGGGTACTCGGGGAGAAACTCCGGAGTATTTTGAAAAGGCTTATGAGTTTATCCGCGGATTGGATGTAACACAATTGCATGTTTTCAGTTATTCGGAGCGTCCCGGTACACAAGCTTTAAAAATAGATTATGTGGTTCCGGCTGAAGAAAAGCATCAGCGAAGCCAGCGGTTGCTTGCCTTGTCGGATGAAAAGACCAAAGCCTTTTATGCGCGTCATATCGGCCAGGAAGCAAATGTTCTGATGGAAAAGTCAAAAGCCGGTATGCCGATGCATGGTTTCACGGAAAATTACATTCGTGTGGAACTGGAGCATGATGATTCTTTGGACAATCATCTCGTTCAGGTTCGTATGGGTGAGTTTAATGAAGACGGTACTGCTTTAAAGGGAGAATTGGTATGATACGTACATCGGTTGTCATTCTCAATTGGAACGGCATGGAAATGCTCCGGCGTTTCTTACCTTCTGTAATAGCTTATTCACAAGGAGCAGGTGTGGAAATTTGCGTAGCTGACAATGCTTCAACTGATGCTTCGTGTGAGGTTGTGGAGCGTGAGTTTCCGTCTGTCAGACTGATTCGTTTGGATCGTAACTACGGATTTGCTGAAGGGTATAATCGTGTTTTGTCTCAAATTGAAGCCCAATATGTAGTCCTGTTGAACAGTGACGTAGAGGTGACACCGGGATGGTTGGACGTGCAGATTGATTATATGGAGGCCCATCCGCAGGTAGCTGCTTGTCAGCCTAAGATATTAAGCTGGCATCAGAAAGAGTTTTTTGAGTATGCAGGTGCTTCCGGAGGATTTATTGATCGTTATGGCTATCCTTTTTGCCGTGGCCGTATATTTGAAAAGGTAGAGAAAGACTGCGGACAGTATGATGATCCTTTACCTGTATTCTGGGCAACCGGTGCTGCATTATTGATTCGTCTAGAAGTTTATTGGCAAGTAGGAGGACTTGATTCACGTTTTTTTGCGCATATGGAAGAAATCGATCTTTGCTGGCGCTTGTGCAGCAGAGGATATACACTCATGTGTCTTCCTTCCAGTAAAGTATATCATGTTGGTGGAGCCACGCTGAAAAAGGAAAATCCTCATAAAACCTTTTTGAATTTCCGGAATAACTTACTGATGCTTTATAAGAATCTTCCGGATAAAGAACTGGGCCGGGTAATGCGTATGCGGTGTCTGTTGGATTACATTGCTGCAGGAGTCTTTCTATTAAAGGGAGACTGGGGCAATGCCTGTGCTGTTATCAAGGCCAGACAGGAGTTTTCACGTATGCGTTCACAGTTTGTCTCTGATCGTAAACAGAATCTGCGGTTGACGGTTGTCCGTCACCCTTTAGGACGTTTTCCTTTCAGTATTCTTTGGGAAGCTAAGCTCAAAGGCAAGAAGCTTTATTCTTTACTTCCCATTGATACTGCTGCCGTTGTCGGTAAATGATGGTCAATGTAAGATAGAATCTCCTGCATCTGGTCTGGATGAAACCAGGTGATTTGCGGGTCTCGTTTAAACCAGGTCATTTGTTTTCGGGAATAGATTCGGGAGTTCTGCTTGATTTTCTCAATGGCAAATGCCAGATCCCATTCACCGTCAAGATACTTGAATAATTCCTTGTAACCTACGGTGTTTAAGGAATTGAGATGTTTGTAAGGGGCAACGTGTTTGACTTCTTCCAGTAAACCTTCTTCCATCATCTGGTCTACCCGTCGGTTGATACGTTCGTATAACTCTTCACGTTCTCGCCGAAGTCCTATTTTCAATAAATTGAACGGCCGTTCTTTGCAGGTTTGTGTTCGGAAAGAAGTATAGGTACGTCCGGTCATGTAGCAGATTTCAAGCGCGTGTATAACACGTTTGGGATTTTTCCGGTCAACAATAGCATAATATTCCGGATCAAGCAGTTTCAGTTCTTCGCATAACCTGTCCAGCCCTTCAGTCTCGTAACGCTGCATCATGAGTTCCCGGGTTTCGTTGTCCACTGTAGGGATATCATCAATACCCTTGCATACAGCATCTGCATACATCATAGATCCTCCGGTCATTAATGCAACCTGATGAGTCTGAAATATTTCATCCAGTTTCTTTAATGCTTCAGTCTCATATTGGGCAGCACTGTAGTAGTCTGTCAATTTGAGGGAACCTATAAAGTAATGCGGAACCCGTGCCAGTTGTGCCGGTGTTGGCGCTGCTGTCCCGATTTTCAGGTCTGCATACAATTGACGGGAATCACACGATAAAATGCAGGTGTGATATTTTTCAGCAATTGCCAGGCTGAGTTCTGTTTTACCTACGCCGGTAGGGCCAATAAGTACTATAAGCGTTGGTTTCAGGTTATCCATATATTTAGAAAAGACACGCAGAAGAACGTTCCGGTTTATTCCGGTTGATACTTCTGCGTGTCCGGGTTAGTTTATAATAAATGTTGTCTTTGACTAGTATTTATCTTCGTCATAGGAGTTGCTTCCACCACCCATGTCAAAACCTTCCGGATCAAAGTCTTCCATATCGAATTCCTGGTCTCCATAGAAGTTCTCATCCAGATCCAGAGCAGCATTGGTGTTCATTTGCTCATCGAAATCTATGGTCTGTTTGGGAGCTTCTCCTTCCTTCCGGGAACAGGTAGCATGTGCCAGTTCTTTTCCTGTGATAATTTCTGCCAGTTCAATGAAGAATACACGTTCTGCCAATGGGTCGAAAACATAAATCATTTTTTGTTTTTCTTCTTCCAGAAGCTCGCTTAAGCGGGTATCTTTCATGACATATGTATCTTCTTCTGAACTTCCGCTTCCCATATCTTCGAGTGTGATTTCCGTTTCTTTTTCCCAGTCATCATCGCAGATAAAGAAAGAAGTCATTTGATCATCTTTATACTTGCAACATTTCAGAATAGCCTCATGCAGATCGTAGAATGAAGCTTCGGAGTCTATTTTGATTTCTCTCAGGAAATCATCAACTTCATCGGATATAATTCTAAATTTGTATACCATCGTAATATTTATTAGAAATATTGTCGTTTACTTTTTATCGGATAATTCCTCGCTGTGAGTTCTCAATGAAAGAAATGATGTATTCAATCTCTGGGCTTGTCGGAATTTCCTGTTTAACTTGTTCCAATGCTTCGGTTACATTTTTTCCGCTATTGTAAATGATGCGATAGGCATTATGGATATTCTCAATCAGCTCATTTGAAAATCCGCGCCGGCGTAATCCTACAATGTTTATTCCACTATAAGCAATGGGTTCTCTTCCTGCAATTATAAAAGGTGGAATATCTTTGCTGAAGCGGCATCCTCCTTGTATCATTACATATCCGCCTACCCGGCAGAATTGATGCATCAGGACGTTGGCGCTGATAATGGCATTATCATCAATGATGATTTCTCCAGCCATTTTGGTTGAGTTACCAATGATACATCCACTTCCGATCAGAGCATCATGAGCAACGTGTACCCCTTCCATGAGCAGGTTATTGCTGCCGACGATAGTCCGGCCTTTGGCTGCGGTTCCACGGTTGATGGTGACATTTTCACGGATTGTATTGTTGTTTCCTATTTCAGCAGTCGTTTCTTCTCCTTTAAATTTGAGATCCTGAGGAACTGCACCGATTACAGCTCCCGGAAAAATCTGATTTCCGTTGCCAATACGTGAACCATATAGAATGTTTACGTTCGACATGATCACATTATTGTCTCCGATGACGACATTCTTATCGATGAAAGTAAACGGACCTACCTCTACATTTTCACCAATAATTGCTTCGGGATGTATGTAAGCTAATGGACTGATCATATTTTTATCCATTTTATTATTTGTTTTTTACAATTTGTGCCATAAATTCAGCTTCGCAAACAATCTTTTCGCCAACGAAGATGTAACCTTTCATCGTAGAAATTCCTCTTCGGATGGGGGCCATCAGTTCTACACGGAAAATGAGTGTATCTCCAGGCACGACTTTCTGGCGGAATTTTACATTATCGATTTTCAGGAAATAGGTTGAATACTTTTCCGGTTCGTCGATTGAATTCAGAACAAGCAATCCTCCTACCTGAGCCATAGCTTCGATCTGAAGAACTCCGGGCATAACCGGTTCCTGAGGGAAATGTCCCTGGAAGAACGGTTCATTGGAAGTGACATTCTTTACACCTACAATGTGGTTGGCACCGATTGCAATAACTTTATCCACCAGTTGGAACGGATAACGGTGCGGAAGCAGTTCACGAATACGGTTTACGTCCATGACAGGAGCTTCGTTACAGTTATAGACCGGAGCCTGGATTTCATGCTGGCGGATTTCTTTTCTCAACTGGCGGGCAAACTTGTTGTTGATCGTATGTCCCGGACGGGTTGCGATGATACGTCCTTTGATTGGTTTTCCTGTCAGTGCCAGGTCACCAATGATATCCAGCAGTTTGTGACGTGCAGGTTCATTGGGCCATACCAAAGGAATATGGTTGATATATCCCAGGTTGGCAGCATCCATGTGAGGAACTCCCATTACGTCAGCCAGTTTGTCAAAGTTATCTTGTGTCATTTGTTTTTCGTAGATAACAATGGCATTGTCCAGGTCACCTCCTTTGATCAGGCCTGCATTCAGCAAAGGCTCGATTTCACGCACAAACACAAAGGTACGTGCAGATGCTATTTCCGTTGGGAAGTCCTCCATATTTTCCAGTGTCGCATACTGATTGGTCAGAATCTTGGAGTCATAGGAAATCAGTGTGTTTACACTAAATTTATCGTCTGGAAGAACGATGATGGATGAACCGGTTGTTTCGTCTCTGAATTCTATTTTAGACTTAATGATATAATAGTCTTTGGGAGCTGCTTGTTCCTCAATTCCTACACGTTTGATGCATTCCACATATGCTTTTGCACTACCGTCAAGAATCGGGAATTCAGGTCCGTTTACTTGTATCAGGCAGTTGTCAATGCCCGCAGCATAGAGGGCTGCCAAAGCATGTTCAACGGTACTTACTTTTACCCCGTTTTTAGCCAGTACAGTTCCACGGGTTGTGTCAACTACATTTTCAGCTACGGCATCGATAACAGGCTGGTCATCCAGATCAATGCGCTGAATCTTATACCCGTGATGTTCTGGGGCAGGATTGAATGTGACAGTCAGTTTAACTCCGGTATGGAGTCCTTTACCATTCAGTGTAAAACTGCCTTTAAGAGTCTGTTGTTTCAACATGGGCTTAGTTATTTAGTTGTTTCTTTAATTCTTCTATTTCTTTTTGCAGGCGTCCCAATTCAGTATACATGTCGGGCAATTTCTTATAAATGGCTGCAGAGCGTGCAAACTGTTTAGGATCAATGGCCGGATATCCCATCAGCGTACTTCCTGACTTCGTATTTCCCGGTATTCCGGACTGTGCTCCGACGGTTACATGGTCACCGACTTTGATGTGTCCGGCCACACCGACCTGTCCTCCGAACATACACCATTCTCCTATCTTGGCAGAACCTGCAACTCCTGCCTGTGATGCCATCACGGTATGACTTCCTACTTCTACGTTGTGAGCAATCTGTACCAGGTTGTCTAACTTGGTTCCTTTGTGGATGATTGTTGCTCCCATTGTAGCCCGGTCAATACAGGTATTGGCACCGATTTCCACATCATCTTCCAGTATGGCAATACCGATTTGAGGTATTTTCTCATAACCTTCTGGAGATGGTGCAAAACCGAAACCGTCAGCTCCAACGACTGATCCTGCGTGAAGGATACAGTTGTTTCCGATACGGCAGTCATGATAGATCGTTACGTGAGGATAGAGTATCGTATTGTTGCCAACCTTTGCATTACATCCGACAGTTACATGAGGATGGATATAGGTATTGTCTCCGATGATGGCTCCTTCTTCAATGCAGGCAAATGGACCGATATAGACATTCTTTCCGATTTTTGCATTGGATGCGATGGATGCCAAAGGATCGATACCCTGTTTTTTCGGTTGGCTCATTTCATAGAGAGTCATGAGTTTTGCCAGGCTTTCATAAGCATTATCCACTTTGATAAGGGTAGCTTTGATTTCGTGTTCAGGTTCGAAGTCCTTATTTACCAGAACAATGGACGATTGTGTGTCGTAAATGTAATGTGTATATTTCGGATTCGAGAGAAAAGATAATGCGCCCGGAATACCTTCTTCTATTTTGGCGAAAGTGTGTACGGTTGCATTCTCGTCTCCTACAATGACTCCTTGGATATATTCCGCAATCTGCTTAGCTGAAAACTCCATAACTGTCTATCTTTTGTTCTTTTTATATTTTAAAATAACCTTTCGAGCCTTCTATAATATGGCATAGTGACTCATTAATTATGCAAATTACGTATTTTTTTTTTATATATCCGTGTAAAATGGCAATTATTTCCTGTTGAGAGTCCTGAAAAGTTGGTGAATAAATGTTTTTATTTTGTTTTTCCTGTTTTTCAGCAGAAAAGCCATTCCCCGATTCCTTTTAGAGAAACCGGGAAATGGCTTTTAAATAGAATTCAAATTCTTGTATTATAAGATAGCTTTCAGCTGTTCTGCCATTTGCTGCTGAACCTTATGGGCTTCTTCACCGGCAACTTCAGCAAAACGTTCGGTTTTGTCTGCATAGATAATGGCACGGCTGGAATTGACAATCAGTCCGCATTCTTTGTTCATACCATATTTGCAGACTTCTTCCAGTGATCCGCCCTGTGCTCCGATACCCGGAACCAGCAGGAAGTGGTTTGGAACAATTTTGCGGATGTCTTCAAACATGCGTCCTTGAGTTGCACCTACCACATACATCATGTTCTGGTCGTTGCCCCATTCCTGGCTCTTGCGCAATACTTTTTCGAACAGACGTTCGCCTTCTGTATCAGTAGTCAGCTGGAAATCGTGAGAACCTTTGTTGGATGTCAGCGCCAGCAGGATAACCCATTTTCCTTCGTAAGTCAGGAACGGAGTAACACTGTCTTCACCCATGTAAGGTGCTACCGTAACTGCATCCAGGTTAATTTCTTCGAAGAATGTACGTGCATACATAGCTGAAGTATTACCGATATCACCGCGCTTGGCGTCAGCAATGATAAACTGATCAGGATAGTTTTCGTTCAGATACTGGATGGTCTTTTCAAAAGAAATCCAACCTTTGACACCCATGCTTTCGTAGAAAGCCAGATTCGGCTTGTAAGCGATACAGTAAGGAGCTGTGGCATCGATGATGGCTTTATTGAAAGCAAAGATAGGATCTTCTTCTTTCAGCAGATGTTCCGGTATTTTCTTTATATCCGTGTCCAGTCCTACACACAGGAAAGACTGTTTTTTCTTGATGTTTTCAAATAATTGTTGTTTGTTCATATTCCTGAATCTTTAAATTATAAGTCTTTTGCTACCAGTTGTTACAATTCACTTTCTTTCAGTCGTTCTGCATTTTCGGCTACAATCAGGTGGTCAATACAGTCCTGAATATCTCCGTCCATGAACGCTGCCAGATTATAGATCGTATAGTTGATACGGTGATCAGTAATACGTCCCTGAGGATAATTGTATGTACGGATCTTGGCCGAACGGTCGCCGGTGCTGACCATGGTTTTACGTTTGGAAGCGATGTCGTCGATGTATTTCTGATGTTCCTTATCGTAAATGAAGGTACGCAGACGGCTGAGTGCACGTTCCTTGTTTTTGGGCTGGTCGCGTGTTTCCGTACATTCGATAAGGATTTCTTCTACGACGCCGGTATTCGGATTCTTCCAGTTATAGCGCAGACGAACTCCGGATTCAACCTTGTTGACATTCTGACCTCCGGCACCACCGCTTCGGAAAGTATCCCATTTGATTTCACCTTCGTTGATTTCTACGTCAAATGGTTCTGCTTCGGGAAGTACGGCAACCGAAGCTGCTGATGTATGAACACGTCCCTGAGTTTCAGTAGCAGGAACGCGCTGTACACGGTGAACGCCTGATTCATATTTCAAAGTGCCGTATACCTTGTCCCCGGTAACGGAGCAGATAATTTCCTTGAAACCGCCGGCAGCTCCTTCGTTGGCACTCGATACCTCCAGCTTCCATCCTTTCGATTCGCAATATTTGGAATACATGCGGAACAAATCTCCTGCAAAGATGGCTGCTTCGTCGCCTCCCGTACCTCCACGGATTTCCAGGATAGCGTTGCGGTCATCCTGCGGATCGGCTGGTACCAGCAGAAGTTTTATTTCCTCTTCCAGCTGGGGAATACGGGCTTCACAGGCTGCAGCTTCCTCACGGGCCATTTCCTTCATTTCCGGATCGTTTTCAGCCATCATCATTTTGGCTTCTTCCAGTCCGTTGAGGCATTGCAGATATTCCTTGCGGGCAGCCATGATGTCACCCAGCTCCTTATATTCCTTCGTCAGTTTGACATAGCGTTTCTGATCGCCAATTACGTTCGGGTCTGTAATCAGGGTTGATACTTCCTCGAAGCGGGCTACCAGGCCTTCCAGTTTCTCCAGTATGGTGTTATTTTCCGCCATTTAAATATTTTGTTTTGTTTTTACCACAATCTGCCGCTCAATAAATACGTAATAATAATAAGTATCAATAAAATTATCAGTATATAATTTACATGTTTCTTCCAAGTCCATTTCTTGCCTGACACGAACTCTGTGTACATGTCACCGGCGTAGATCCTTTCATAGTCATTTATTTTTATGATTGATACCTTTGTTATATTGTCTCCAGGCCAATAAACAAACTATTATGAGGATAATGCAAAGGAATCCCATAGGCATTGTGACTTTATTGTATTAATATTTGAACTCTCCGAACTCGCTGCGGATAATCAGTTCCTTGTGGTCACTTTCTTCGATGCGTCCGATAACCTGTGCATCGATATTGAATGACTTGCTGATTTCGATTACTTCCTTGGCATGTTCCGGTGACAGGTAGACTTCCAGACGGTGTCCCATGTTGAATACCTTGTACATTTCGTCCCATTCGGTGCCGCTTTGTTCTTTAATTGTACGGAACAAAGGAGGAACAGGGAAGAGATTGTCTTTGATGACACGGCAGTTGTCGCCAACAAAGTGCAGCACTTTTGTCTGTGCACCGCCAGAGCAGTGAACCATACCATGGATTTCCGGACGCAGGGCATCCAGCAGTTTCTTCACAACCGGAGCGTACGTACGGGTCGGAGAAAGAACCAGTTTACCGGCATCCAGCGGAGAGCCTTCTACGGTGTCAGTCAGTTTCAGTTGACCGCTGTATACCAGTTCTTCAGGTACAGCCTTGTCATAGCTTTCCGGATATTTTTCAGCCAGGTATTTGGCAAACACATCGTGACGGGCACTGGTCAGACCGTTGCTTCCCATACCTCCGTTGTATTCCTTTTCGTAAGTAGCCTGTCCGTAAGAAGCCAGACCGACAATCACGTCTCCCGGACGGATATTGGCATTGTTGATAACGTCTGCACGTTTCATACGGCAGGTCACTGTGCTGTCCACGATGATTGTACGGACAAGGTCGCCCACATCAGCTGTTTCACCGCCGGTTGCATAGACACCGACACCCATTTCGCGAAGCTCAGCCAGCAGTTCGTCTGTACCGTTGATGATGGCCGAGATCACTTCTCCCGGTACAAGCAGCTTGTTACGGCCGATGGTAGAAGACACCAGAATGTTATCTACGGCTCCTACACAAAGAAGGTCGTCGATGTTCATGATCAGTGCATCCTGTGCAATGCCTTTCCATACAGACAAGTCGCCGGTTTCTTTCCAGTATAGATAAGCCAGAGATGACTTTGTGCCGGCTCCGTCAGCATGCATGATGTTGCAGTATTCAGGATCACCTCCCAGAATATCCGGAATGATCTTACAGAATGCCTTCGGGAAAATACCTTTGTCAATGTTCTTGATGGCGTTGTGTACATCTTCTTTGGATGCTGATACGCCGCGCTGCATGTATCGTTGATTACTCATGAGTATAGTATAAGTTTATTTGTTTCAATTATCTTTGCAAAAGTACGATTTTTTTTCATAACTACTGGGCGCAAAGTGGATTTTTATTCCACAAGCGGTTGGTTCAGAGCTCCCATGCCGACCAGTCTGGTTTGTCCGTCGGGAGTCTGGATGCTGAAGCGGAAAAGTCCGCTTCCCAGCCGTTGCAGCATTTCCCGTGTAGGATGAGCTGTCCGGAGCACTTCCTGTCCGGTTGCGTCCGAAATGATCAGCATGCAGTTTTCCGGGATGCGGGGCAGATTCTGTAAAGTAATTGTCTGGATGCCTGCGCTGTCCGGAATATTCAAAGCCAGAGGCTGACTTTCGTTGCCGAATCTGTCCACGGCAGTCACGGCCCAATAAGTCCGCTGGTGCCAGGGGAGCAGAGGGGTGAAGAGGTACGATGTGCTGTCGGTCCGCGTACAGATCAGGTTCTCTGCCCGTTCTGTGTTGACCGGATACTGGTCGGATGCATAAATACGGTAATAAATGCCTCCGGGGTTGTTGTCTGTCGAAGCATGCCAGCTCATGCGCACCTGCCGTTCTCCCGGAATCAGGCTGGGAAGGGTAGGGACACTGGGAGCAATGCTGTCAGCCCATGTCATGGGAGGAACTACGGCCGGATACAGATAGAAGTTTTTTTCCAGTTCATCCATCAGCCCCTTGGTATTGTCCATCAGGAAACGGTTCCTGAAGTAGGCTTGTCCGTCCGTGTGGATATCCCGCAGGAAATATAGCTGTCGGACGATCTCATCCAGTTTCCAGTTCTGTTCTTTGGGATGCATGAAATAGATTCCCAGTCCGGGGATTACCCATCGTCCGTTTTTGTTCTCCTGCCAGTCAAGGGCAAACGGATAAAACTGGTTGCCAAGGAAGTACATCATGGGGAAGATGGCATCATGGATTCCTTCTTTCAGCCATTTCTGTGCATCCTGATAAACGGCATGATAAGCGTTCCATCCTTTGGAAGGATAGCGGTAAGTGTCTCTGTATTTCCCTACGGGAGAGCTGCTGACCTTCACCCACGGCTTCAGTTTCTTGACTTCCGTATAGACTTGTCTGACGATACGGGTAATGTTGTCCCGTCTCCACTGGGATTTCTCCTGCTTATGTCCATATTTCCGGTACGTGTCTTTGTCGGGAAAGTCTTCTCCCTGTTCCGGATAACGGATGTAATCCAGGTGGATACCGTCTATGTCATAATTCGCCACGATTTCCCGGACCATCAGGCTCAGGTAGCCGGCCGTTCCCGGATTGCCCGGATCCAGATACCAGCTTCCCCGGAACTGCTTGCAGAGTTCGGGATGCTTCCTGACCACTGATTGCTTGCCTTGCAGTCCTACCTGCCGCTTGTTTCCGATGGGGATTGCCACCATCCAGGCATGAATTTCCATACCTCTGCGGTGACATTCTTCAATGGCAAACTTCAGGGGATCATAGCCGGGATTCTGTCCGGTGTGTCCGGTCAGGGATTCGGCAAAGCATTCCAGGGCAGAAGGATAGATGACGTCTCCGCGCAGACGGGTCTGGAACAGCACCGTATTGAAATTGGCTTCCTGCAGTTTGTCCAATATATTGCATAATTCTTTTTTCTGGCGTTCAATGCCTGCGGGGGATGTTGCTTTCTGGGAAGGCCAGTCCAGTCCTCCCAAAGTAGTGATCCATGAGGCCCGGATTTCCTGTTTGGGGGCAGCCTGTGCAGGCAGTAATGTTCCCAGGCAGATGAATAAAATGAACAATATGCGCATAAAGTCGGTCTTTTTAATCGCGCAAAGGTATGAAAATATTCTTGGAAATTAGTACTTTTGCGGACTTAAAACTTAAAGATGAAAGAGTTATGTTATTGACTACAACAAACACAGTGGAAGGAAAGCGCGTCGTACATTATTACGGTGTCGTTTCCGGTGAGACGATTATTGGTGCCAATATTTTCCGTGATTTCTTTGCCAGCATACGGGATATTGTCGGCGGACGTTCCTCTTCATATGAGCAAGTGTTGCGTGAAGCAAAGGCAACAGCATTGAAAGAGTTGCAGGATGAGGCTGCCGCGTTGGGGGCTAATGCAGTGATCGGTATAGATCTGGATTATGAAACGGTAGGAGGAAACGGCAGTATGCTGATGGTGACAGCCAGCGGTACGGCCGTATATCTGGAATAAGGAAGATTATAATAAACAGACATGAAAAAGAAGTATCTTTTATTGGCTGCATTGGTCGGAATGTCAGCCGGTGCGATGGCACAAAAGAAGGGGTTCAGTTACAAGTTCTATGGGCAAGTACGTGCAGACCTGTTTTACAATACACGTACAAACTCGGAAACCGTAGACGGGTTGTTCTATATGTATCCGCTGGATAAGTTGCCCGATGCGGATGGCAATGACCTGAATGATCAGGGAAACGGAAATCTGTATGCGCTTTACAGCCGTGTCGGTGTGGATGTGGCTGGGCCGATGTTGGGCAAGGCCAGGACTTCGGCGAAGGTTGAAGTGGACTTCCGGGGTTCGGGAACATCTTATTCTCTGTTCCGTCTGCGGCATGCTTATTTCAATCTTGACTGGGGAACTTCCGCATTGCTGGTGGGACAGACCTGGCATCCGCTGTATGGAGATGTTGCTCCTGAAATCCTGAATTTGAATATGGGAGCACCTTTCCAGCCGTTCAGCCGTGCTCCTCAGGTACGTTATCGTTTCACCCGGAAGCATTTTCAGCTGACAGCCTCTGCCATCTGGCAGTCTCAGTATCTCTCTGTCGGTCCGGCATCGGATAAAGCAGGAGAAACTTCAACGTCCAAGAGTCAGAACTTTATTAAGAACAGCTGTGTGCCGGAATTTTATGTCGGTATGGACTATCGCCGGCCGGAACTGATTGCCGGTGCCGGAGTACATGTTTCTTCCATCCGGCCGCGTACAAAATCTGTAGTAGGGAGTGATACATACAAGGTCGATGAACGGGTAACCGGCGTGTCAGCTGAGGCTCATCTGAAATATACGCATGAACGTTTCCTTCTCTCGGCCAAGAGTGTACTCGGTACGAATCTGACGCAGACCAGTACGGTGGGAGGATATGGCATCACTTCGGTAGATCCTCGTACGGGTGAACAGACTTACACTCCGTTGCGTACTTCTGCCACCTGGCTGAATGTAGCTTATGGAAAGACCTGGCGTCCGGCTCTGTTCTTCGGTTATCTGAAAAACCTCGGTGCTTCTACGGAAGTGTCTGATGTGCTGGGCACCGGAACCAATCTGGATCAGTTGTTGAATGCCACGGCTGAATTGACTTATAATCGTGGCAACTGGAAACTGGGTGCTGAATATTCACTGTGCAATGCCTGGTATGGTGATGAATTTAGTGCAAAAGCAAAGGCTTTGTCATCTCATACAGTGATGAACCATCGTGTGGTGATGACTGCCATTTATCAATTCTGATCATTGTTTGTCAGGATAAAAAAGCGGGAGGTTGTAAAGAAAGATGCTACAACCTCCCGCTTATATGTTCAGTACTGACTCAGTCTGATGCAATCTTTTTCATGACCTTAAGTTTTTAAGGTTGTTATTGTATTTGAAAAACGCCAAATAGGAACTTTACCATGACCTGTACCAGTTTCTGACCTTTACGTCAACCTGTTTTTCCAGTAAATAATCTTCATTTACCGGAGGATATTCGGGAAGTGGTGCATGCTCTAGGTCGGCATGGAAAGCACCATACATCAGTAACTTGTATTTGTCATATTCTCCCAACAGCAGATACGGGGTGGTAAGATTCGGTAATATCTTCACCGCTTCTCGCAGGCTGGCATTTGCCGTGATCGTATCTCCCGCCCAATGAGCCACGTAACCGTAGCGTGCATAGTCTAAAGCCGAAGCACCGTTGACGGGTTTATCCTCCAATGCCTTCCGCACTACACTCGCATGGAAAATACTGTCGGTTTGCTTCCAGTAACGCATCCGCTCATCGTCCAGCAAGCGGGGAGTATAGCGAATAGCTTCTGCCATCATCCGGCAGGCAGTTCCCTTATCGTCACGGATATAGCACCTCTCGGCATAAGCACGCAGATACAAGCTGTTACGAGGAAAGTCCGTTGCCAATTTCCGCAATATACTGTCTGCCTCCGCCGGATTTTCTTTCACAAGCGTTCGGGAAGCATACAAGTAGCGGAGCTGCACATCTTCGGGATGCCGCATCCAAGCTTTCCGGTACTCTTTCCGTTCCAGATAAGTCCCTGTAGGGTTGGTAGCTCTCAGCATACTCGGAATATTCCACACCAGCACAGTCGCCAGCGCAAGTCCGGCTATCGCATAGCCGCTTGCCGAAAACGGAATCCGTTCCGGTTCTTCCTCCTCTTCCCTTTGCAGATAAGCAAGGAGCAGATATACCATCAGCATGAGGAAAGGCACTTCCTCCCATGCCGACTGGCTCATGTCCTTAGCAAGCAAGGCAAGCAGTGTGCAACCGATGATACGGCTTTCCCGTTGCTTGCGCCGTTGCCACAAGGCACGGGCTACGGCAAGGAAAAGCAAGGCGTAAAGCGACGTCCCGGCTATTCCCTTTTCCACCAGCAGCCGTGCCAACGTGTTCGGCGCCATCGAAGTGAACGGTTTCGTGCTGTCCTGCCCTGTCACGGTATCGAGCGCATACATATAATTGCCGTTGCCGTACCCCTCCAACGGGCGTTCTTTGAACACCGTCCAAGCAGCTTCCGTACCTTGTATCCGGCTTTCTGTGCTTTGTTGCTGCGAAACGGTACTGTTCATCGCCAAGGTAGTCCGAAACTCTTTCGGACAACACACCGTAACCAGTGCCAATGCAGCCAACGCAGAAAAGAGAACACGGAATTTGTCCGCCTTATGCATTACCGCCATACTGCCAATAAGAAAAATGCCCGAAGCGATGTAAGCTCCACGGGAAAAGGACAGAAAGATAGCTGTAAAAGTCAGGATTACTAAAACCATCGCATAACGCCGGCGCGAAAGGCACGTCCACCCCAAAATAAGCAAGAGTATCTCTGACCACACATTGGTGATATATCCCAGCGGACGAAACAGAAAGCGGAAATGATACGTGTCCTCGAAACCGACTCCCAGTACAGAACTCCGAAACACAAAGAAGGACAGAATGGCAAGTACCACAGCAATACCCATCAGTACGTCACTGCCCGAACGGACGATACGTTCCGCAGGTTGCCATGCCGACAGCCGACGAAACGTGAAATATGCCACCAGCGCATACAGGGAGTACAGGGAAACACGTATGGCAGGTAAAGGACAATCGGCATAAAGACAGGACACCAGGTCGTACAGCGTAATCATGCCGACACAAGTGTCCAAAACAGTCCATCGCCCGAATGGTAACACATGGATTGCCGTCAGCCCTCCCGCAAGAAGCAGGAAGGAAACCAAATGGGAGTCGTCCACACGATACAAAAAAATTCCCATCGCTACCAGCAGCAGACAAGCTGTGGCGTACCACACCGCCTTGTTCGGATGGATACCTGTATTATTGTTTTTTGGCATAGCGTTTTGTGAATGAGGTGATCGTCCTGTACACAAGGTAACCTATCAGGGCAAGAAATATCAGTTGCATGCTGATGTTTCGCAGCAAGGCGAAAGGTGGAACCATGCGGTTGGACAAGTAAAGAATCAGTTCGTTCACTGCATCGGGAAAGGTCTGCACAAAGCGGTACAGAAACATGGGGATAACGTAACAGAAGTAAAATCCCATAAAGGCGTTCACCACCACCGAGTACGCCAGCAGCCCGTATTTCTCCAGCGGGCGTATCTGGAGCAGGTAAGGCTTCTTGTCTATCGGCTTCCGGCGGACAAGCCGGTACAGGTAACTGAGCAACTCCAGCGAACGCTGCCGGAGGTTAGGCACTCCCAACAAGTCCGAAGCAATCCAGTAACCGTCGAACTTGAAGAAAGGATTCAGCGTCATCACGAACCCCAGATTCATAATAAGTATCAGGTACCGCAGGATGTCGTTTCCCGTTATGAGAAAAGCCACCAGCAGGGCTATCAGCCAATACGACTGGAAGTAAACCCCGGCAAGGTTCACCACGCACCGTTGCGCCCGGTTCAGTTTCCACACTTCCGTAACGTCCGTATAGAGCACGGGAAAGTTCAGGTACAACCCGAATCCTATCCCCCCGTGGCGCACGCCAAAGTATTTGCAAGCGGAAGCGTGCCCCAGTTCGTGGAAAAAGGAAGAGGCAAGCATAAACACCAGTAATCCCGCTACCATATAGATGTTCACTTTGTTGTTGAACAGAAGCAGGTCGGAGGTAGTAAAGAAAAACCAAGCGTCCAATGCCAACATTCCCACCAGCACCACCATCATATATGCCTTATGGAACAAAAAACGGAACGTATCCGAGAATCGGTCTATCGCGCCGGCGCTGAACAGTTCCTTTTCGTAAAGGAAGCTCCGCTTTTTCGGCACTGCACGAAAGATGGGATCGATGAATTTTTCTATCACTTCCCGCACTTGCTCCGGGGTGTACTTTCCTTCTTTCTTTCGGACGTATGCTTCGATAGCCGCTTTTTCCTCCTCATACCGTTGCAGTTCTTCCACCAGTTCCACAATGGCGTGACTGGCTTCGTAGTATTGCCCGTTGTAGGACAACAGATACTTTTCCTTCTGCACCGAAGAAGAAAAGGGATGGTGGATGGTGATGTCGCTGTAGGTTTTCATTTCTTTATTCTGCTTTCAATATTGCACTGTCGATGGTAGTATTCACGTTGCGATAATCTTTAGAAGTCTTTTTGCCGAAATCGAACGTATAGGCTACCTTCACATATCCGGTAGGCTGGTTGAGCCGGCTATACACTTCACGGTCGTACCGGTACACATCCGAACGCAGGAAACTTCTTGTCCTGGCATGCGTGTAAAACGGATTGTTCGTACCGGCTTCCAATGCCCAGCCTCCATGATACCAGCTGACCGAAGCTCCGTAATTACCATCCTGCCATTCGTACACACCATCGCCGCTCAGCAAACGTGTCTGAGTTTTCCCATACACATTCAGCGAAAAGTCCTTCCAGTAGTAGTTCACAGTCAGTCGGCCATACACATTGTTCTGGTCCTGCGAGTCCTGTCCCGTTATCTTGCTGTACTGCCAGCGTCCGCCCAATTTGAACCGGAGAGCATCCGTAGCTTTCCACGACAAATCCAGACCTCCCTGCAACAGATGATAGTCTCCATCGCTCCGGTATGATTCCACCAGCTTGTTGCCTTCCACGGAGAAAGCGGGCAGAACGGTATTGATTTCCGAAGAGTACATGAATATGCCGAACAGGTTGAAACGACCTACCTGCAAACTGTACGAACCGGAAGCCATATACATCTTTATCTTGTCCAGATAGGGATTTCCCCGCTTGACGTGTATCTGGTCGATATTCTGCTCCGCCGTATTGATGGTATTGATTTCGGGATAGGCATTGCCCACGGCTGCCCCGATACCGAACTGCTGGCGGTCACTGAACTGGTAGAAAAACGACAAATCTCCCCGAGGGCTTATGTAATGGGTCTTTTCATGCCCGTGTAAGCGGTATTGCAAAGCGGACATCCCGATACGTCCGTTCATGGAAAGTTTGCCGAAACGCTGATTATAGGAAGCAAACAACAAACTTTCGCCCGACCACAAGTGCTGCCACGACGGATTGTCCCCCGCATAAGTGGCGGAAGTGATGCGATGGGAATGCATCAACTGGACTGTAAGCGTATTCTGATGTGGCATGGACAAAGAATAATTCAGGGAGGGGTTCAGCATATAAAGCTTCTCATCCACATTCGTCATCGAAGCATACTCGTTTTCCTGATAAGAACGGTCGTAAGTGTTCTGCGTATAACTTACAGGCAACGAACATTCCAGCCGCTGATTGTCTTTCAACCTGAAACTGCCGTACAGTTCCAGGGAGGGAGCAAGTGACTTCTGGTCTGTAGAACTACTTGAACAGACGTCCTCGTAATAGTCCGAATAGTCCAACATCCCCCTTTTCCCGTTGTCCGGCATCCCGCTATGTACAAAGGACATCTTTGCCGACAACGTGCGCTTGCCTGTCTGATTAAGCACATTGAACTGTGCATACTGCTGGTTCTTCTTCCGCTTGTCTGCTTCGGTGATTTCATCCCGTGTAAAGGAACGGTCTGCCAACACAAATGATTCCGTACTCCGGTTATCGTCCTCATTGTAATCGTACATGGTATGTCCGGCAAACAGCGTATACGATGTATTCCCGTGAGAAACCTTCGACACCGCATTATAGTCTCCCTGCAAATAACCGATAGTCTGATTGGCATCCAAAGAAACATATCCTCCAGACTTCCATTTCCTGGTAATATAGTTGATGGATGCCACATCCCCGGCATACTTTCCCGTCGGCACATCAAAATATTCCACTTTCTCTATGTCACGGGGACGCAGACTCTGCACTTCCCGATAGTCCACTTTACGACCGTCGATGTAGAGTGTTACGGTTCCTCCCATCGTTGCCACAACTCCCTTCTTGCGATCTACGTCTATACCCGGAATCATCAGGTTACTGAGCAGATCGTAGCCTGTAAAGGCATGCTTCACCTGCTGCTTATCAGGAATAATCAGCACCCGGTCTTTCTGACGGATAAAGGAAGAACCTTTCACCTCTACCTCGCCAAGCAGTACACTGTTTTCCTTCAGGTACACAACCGGAAGTACCTTTTCCGTGTCCCCCACCGCAAACGGATAAACCTTCGCTTCGTAGCCGATGGAACTGAAAGACAACAAATAGTTTCCCTTCTGTACATTCTCCAGGCGGTAACAGCCGATACTGTCCGTGACGGTTCCCTGTACAAAGGTGGAATCCGAACGCAGCAAGCGGACAGTGGTGTAGGCAAGGGCTTCCTTATGTTCGTCCGTTACCATGCCTTTCACCGGAACTTGGGCATGGGCGAAAGAACCGACCGCCAGGCAAGCCGTCAGGAGATAATATTTGTTCAATTTCATACTTGTCAATTTAGTAAAGTAAGGTATTTTCCCTTCTGCACCGAAGAAGAAAAGTGGTGATGGATGATGATGTTTGTTGCTGTAGGTTTTCATTTCTTTATTCTGCTTTTAATATTGCACTGTTAATCGTTGTATTAATATCACGGTGTTCTTTAGAAGAACTCTTTCCAAAATCGAATGTATAAGTCACTTTGATATAACCTGTTTTTTGATACGTTTCGCTATAAGAGTTGTTATGAAAACGATATACCCCCATATCCGTATACATTTTAATTCGATTGTATTTACTAAATGTATTGTCCGTGCCAACTTCTGCCATCCAATTTTTATGATTCCAACGCACAAATGCACCGTAAGTTGCAGGTGTGTCTATGAAAGCAGGATAATTATCTAATGTTTTTTCCGTAGATTTTCCGTGTATATTAAATGCAAAATCTCTCCAGTAATAGTTTATATCCATACTTCCTCCCCACTCGTTCCTATGTTGCTTTACCTTTCCCGTAATTTTATTATAACGATAAAATCCTAGCAGTTTAATATGTAAACTAGGAATTATCTTGTAAGTAACAGCAAGTGATCCTTTTAATTGATGGAAATTTCCTCCTGTACGAAATGTATTCACCAGTTTATCATTTTCTATATAGTAATCACTGAAAACGTTGTTTATAGCTCCAAAATAAAGACCTGCCACTTGTAGATTAATTTTCCCTTTTTGGTAGGCATAAACCAAATAACTATTATAATAATCGGTCTTTTCTAGATATGGATTGCCTCGTTTAACAGACAATGAATCCAAATCCTGACTAACATTATTTATCCATTCCATAGGTGGATTGGAGTTTCCTGTATTCAATCCGTACAATATAGAATGTTCGGAATTTATCTGATAATTCAATAAAATATTAGCATGAGGAGACAGATAACGTTTTGCTTCATTTCTATGCAAACAATATTGTAGCAAATCACCTCCCAATTGCAAACTCATATAAACTTTTCCGAAACTTTGATTGTATTGTCCCATTAATAAAGTTTCAGCTGTCCATAAATGACTCCAATCATTAAAATCACCTTTATATGTGGCTGAAGAAATAGAATGTAAATGGCTGAAGTTTAATCCAAAAGAATTATTATGCTTCAACTGAATATTATAATCTGTCGAAAATGCGACATCGTATAAATTTTCGTTTACTTTCGTATGAGAGAAGTAGTTCCCTTCGCTATATTTTCGTATATATTCATTGTTTGTATAAGTAGCCGTTAAATCGACATTCAAAACCTGCGTCTGTCCCAATTTAAAGTTTCCATATAAATTCAAACTTGGCATTAGAGTAATCTGGTTTGTTTCAGTTCTGGAACTAATATCATTAACCGAAGCATTGCTATATTCAATGACACTTTTACTATAATTGTCAGGCATACTTTGTCGGACAAAGGAAATCTTTCCAGCCAATGTCTGTTTATCATTGTTGTTATTAATATTCAGTTGTGCATATTGTTTGTCCTTTTTTAGTTCAGCATCATCTATATGGGTTGTACGGCTTATTTCCTGTTTTGGAAAGTAGAAAATTTCTTTTTTATCTGTTCGTACTCCACCATTATGTTCCATAGAGTGACCGGCAAATAGCGTATAGTTGGTATTTTTGTGTGTAACTTTTAGATTGGCATTGTAATCACCTCCCAAATAACCGATAGTTTGCATCCCATCTAATGCAACATAACCGCTTGTGTTTTTCTTTTTTAATATATAGTTGACCGAAGTTTTATCACCTGCATACTTCCCTGTAGGCATTTCAAAATATTCTATTTTTTCAATATCTTTGGGACGAAGAGCTCGTACTTCTTTATAGTCTGCTTTTTGTCCGTCTATATAAAGAGTAGTTTCCCCAAACAATGTATTTACTGAACCTTTTTGTGTATCGACATGCATTCCAGGAATCATCAGGTTATACAACAAATCATATCCTGTAGAAGCATGCTTTATTTGGTGTTCTGTCGGGATAATTAACACTCGATCTTTCTGACGGATAAAGGAAGAAGCTTTTACCTCTACTTCGCCCAATAATATATTGTCTTTCTTTAACGTAAATAAAGGGATTTTCTTGTCTTGGTTTTCTATGGTAAAAACATGCCATTGCGATATATACCCTATAGAACTTATAGAAAGCAGATAATCACCTGAATATACATTTCGTAGACAGTAGTTACCGATACTATCGGTTATAGTTCCTTGTACAAAGGAAGAATCGGGTCGTAGTAGCCGAATGGAAGCATAAATTACATCCTGATCATTTTCACTCTCAACTCTACCTTTGACTAATACTTGAGAGGTTATAGGAAGTACATAAGACAACAAAAAGCAAATAGTTAGACCTAATATTTTCATAAACAACTGATTATTTAAAGCGACCATTGAACGAATTATTTATTTAGCTTCAATATTTGTTATCTAAACTCAATACTCGTCTACCACCCGACCGGTAGCGTACGCTTTCCCCGCCATGTTTTCGAGCAGGAATTGTGCAGCACGCAATTTCAAGGAATCCCCTTCTTTTTCATAGTGGGCAAGTACCCGGAACAATTCGTCCCGATTGCTTCCCGCTTGCGACAAGGTTTCTTCCAGTCCCGAAGAAACCGGACGCATCCGGCAAGAGGCTACAAGCATACATAGCAATATAAGGATAACACCTTTCATAGTTCTTTCGAGTTAACATTCTTGTCTTGTTTTTCGGGGTAAAGGTATAAATTCTTTTTGTATTTTCAAACGACCGCACGATTGGGCTCCAACGACTGCACGATTGGGCTCCAACGACCGCACGTTTGGGCTTCAACGACCGCACGATTCAGGCGCAACGACCGCATGATGAATCCAGATAAAACAAAAGAGCTGATTTCATTAATGAAACCAGCTCTTTGAATATTATAAATAGTTATAAATTAAATGGATAATTCGTTGAGTACCTTGATCAGGCTCTTGTCGAAAGGCTTGTCATCTTTGATAGCTTCCGCAAAAGGTATATAGACAACCTGATTGTTACGGATACCTATCAGAACGTTGCGCTGTCCTTCCAGTAAGGCTTCGATGGCTCCGGTTCCCAGCCGGCTTGCCAGAATACGGTCGTATGCACTTGGAGATCCTCCCCGCTGCAGGTGTCCCAGAATGGATACCCGTACGTCATACTGCGGGTATTCTTTTTTGACGCGGTCTGCATAGTGCATGGCTCCTCCATCTTTGGGGCTTTCCGAAACAATGACGATGCTGCTGTTCTTGGTTTTCCGGAATCCGCGGCTGATAAATTGTTCCAGCTGGTCGGCATCCGTGCGGTCTTCCGGTATGATGGCAGCTTCTGCTCCGGAGGCGATGGCACTGTTCTGGGCCAGATATCCGGCATCCCGTCCCATGACTTCAACAAAGAAAATTCGGTCGTGTGAGGTAGCTGTGTCCCGGATCTTATCCACACATTCCACAATCGTATTCAGGGCTGTATCGTATCCGATGGTGTAATCCGTACCATACAGGTCATTGTCGATCGTGCCCGGAAGTCCGATGCAGACTACGTTATATTCCTCGGCAAAGATACGTGCTCCTGTGAGAGAACCGTCACCTCCGATGACTATCAGTGCAACGATGTGTTCCTTTTGCATGGTTTCATAGGCTTTTTTCCGTCCTTCCGGGGTCATGAATGCCTGTGAACGCGCTGTCTTCAGGATGGTTCCTCCCCGCTGGATGATGTTGCTGACCGTTTCTGTGGTCAGTTCCTTGATTTCACCTGTGATCAGGCCTTCATATCCCCGGTAGATACCTTTTACCTTGAATCCGTTGAAAATGGCGCTGCGTGTGATAGCCCGGATGGCAGCATTCATACCTGAAGCATCTCCACCGGAAGTCAGTACGCCGATATATTTATCTTCTGTAGCTTTTGTGTCTGGAGTAGTCATATAATCTTGCTTTTATGAAGTTATCTTGTTTTGTTGAATCTTAGAACTCTATTCCTGGATAGAGGATGTTTATTCTTTAGTAAATCTGTGTTGACTGATCTGTAGTGCGAACCTCCTTTCTCTTATTTTTCGTTTTACAATTATACAAATTCAGGGCCATTTCGGTCGGGATGATTTTCTGTCGTTTTTGATGATAATCTGTCATGTCATTATAGCGTGGAGTGGGTGACATGAATAAAAGGAGAGGATGGAAGCCGGTGAAAAAAGATTCGTTGGAGAGTTGTTTGCATTCGTGGGCTTTTCATGGACATTGGTCGATTTTGCTTGCTTGTGTTTGAAGAAAATCTTTATTTTGTCTTTGTGAAAAAGCGGATGATTATTGTTTGTAAACACCTCTAGATATGCCTGTTTGAATGGTAAAGTGATATCTGTGAAGATGTCTGTATTGTTTTCAGGTAAGTAAACGGCAGAAGTCGTGTTCTGAACTTCTGCCGTTTTTTTGAATCCTATGGATTGGTCCTTACTTTTCGTCGGGATAAGGAATCAGACTGTTGGTCTGGATCAATGTTGGTCTCTGGGCATCTCTGGCTCTCAGGTAGTCAGAAAGTTCTTTGGCCAGTTCTTTCACTTTATCCGGCATGGATTGTGCCAGATCGTTTTGTTCGCCAATGTCTTCCTTCACGTTGTAAAGGCGGAGTTGTCTGGTTTCCCAGGTATAGATGAGGTGATAGTCTCCTTTCAGGATAGCAGAGTAAGCTCCGTAACCTTCTTCCTTGTTCTGGGTTTCTCCCCAAAGGTTCGGGAAGTGCCAGATGAGTGTCCGGTCCGGATTGATGCGATGTTCTTTCAGAGCATCTGCAAAGCTGACTCCGTCAATGACTTGTCTGGTTTTGTAGGATTTGACTCCGGCCATTTCCAGAATCGTCGGGTAGAAGTCTTCGATGATGACTCTCTGTGCACATTCGGTGCCGGGCCGGGTTACTCCGGGCCAGTACACCATCATGGGTTCTCTGACTCCTCCCATGAAGGCAGAGCCTTTACCGGCGCGTGCCGGATAGTTCTGATCCCGGTTTTCAACACCTTGACGTACGTTGTTCAGTCCTTGTCCTCCGTTGTCAGACATAAACAGGATAATGGTATTCTGTGCTACTTCGGGTTTCGAATTCAGATAATCCAGAATGTCTCCCAGGCTTTTGTCCATGCCTTCTACCAGGGCCGCATATCGGGCTTCGCTTTCATTCAGGGGAGCGTTGAGCTGCTTGTCTTCTTTTCCTCTGTATTTTCCGCTGAAACGTGCGTCATCATCGTAAGGAGAATGGACTGCATAGTGTGACATGTACAGATAGAAAGGCTGTTTCATCTGAACCGATTCATCCATTTCCCTGATCGCTTCGAGCGTTAAAGCTTCTGTCAGGAATATGTCTTTCCCGTAGTATTTTTCCAGTCCGTGAACCGCAAAGCGCGATCCTTCTCCGAAGTTCCTGGTTCCGAGATAGCTTCCCGGAGCTCCATTGGCCCCTCCTGCAATATTTACGTCAAATCCCATCTGGGCCGGATCTTCTCCGGGAGTGGTTCTTGCACCGAAGTGAGCTTTTCCGCAATGGATGGTTCTGTATCCGTTGTCTTTCAGCACTTGCGGAAGGGAAGTGATCGGAGTTGCATTGCTGATGCTGTCTGCCCCTTCCGGCTGGATGCCGTTATAATTCCATGAAGGCAGAGATATGACATCGCTTGTAGCATCTGTTTGCTGGTTGAGTTCCAGGGTCCAGTTCGTTACTCTGTGACGCGAAGCATTCATTCCGGACATCAGACTGCATCGGGTTGGAGAAGATATGGCGCAGGCATAGGCTTCCGTAAATTTCACCCCCATCCTGGCCAGTCTTTCCATATTGGGAGTCTGGAAGCGGGTGTTCAGATTGCTGGTCTGATTGTTGTAGAAAGGAACTGAGGTATCTTGCCATCCCATGTCGTCAACCAGAAACATAATGATGTTCGGTTTGTCTTTGGCGGGAGCTGCAGATTCGGTTCCATACGAAGCGAGTGTAGTAAGAGCCAATCCGGAAAGGAGTAATCTTTTATACATAAATAATTGGTTTAAAGAGATTTCAGTGTTTTCTGACTCATGAAATCCTGGGGTTAATAAAATGTATGGCTTTTCAGGACGTAAAAATAGGGGATCTTTTTCAAAAGATGGCTGTTGCCATATTTAAAAGATGTTGTCGGAAGCCATTTTACTCCAATGCCGGATTCAGGAATGGGCCTTGTGTCGGGTATACCAGAAATAGAACCATAATGCTGCTATAATCAGAAAGACGGGTGAGAGGATGGGAATCAGATTTTTACCGAGTCCGAAACCTTCCGGAGCAATGCAGATATAGGTTGCACAGACGGTCGTCATAAAAAGGGCGGGCAGGAAGGTGACCAGGAAGGAATATCCTTTCTTTTCCTGTACCAGCCATACGGTTATTGTCCACAGGGTGAATACGGCCAGGGTCTGATTGGCCCATGCAAAATATCGCCAGATGACCTGAAATCCGTCGGCATCCCGTAAGCTGTACAGAAGTAATCCGCTGGCAAGGAAGAACATGGGCACGCAGATATACAGGCGGCTCTTCATGGATTTCTGCTCAAAGTTCAGAAAATCTGCAACGATCAGGCGGGCAGAGCGGAAAGCGGTGTCTCCACTTGTGATCGGTGCGGCAACAACTCCCAGGATGGCCAGAATACTTCCGACTGTACCTAACCATTCTTTGCTGATATCGAACACAACGACAGAAGCATCGCTGATGCCCATACCGTTTTCATGGAAGAAATAGGTAGCTACAGTGGCCCAGATCAGGGCTACGATGCCTTCCGTGATCATTGCTCCGTAGAAGATAGGACGTCCATGACGTTCACTGCGCATGCAGCGTGCCATCAACGGGCTTTGAGTTGCATGAAAACCGGAAATGGCTCCACAGGCAATTGTGATGAACATCATCGGGAAGATGGGGGTTGTTTCCGCATGAGGATGCGTATTTTCCAGGGTATCCCATAATTCCGGCAATTCGGGTGCGTTCACATAAAGCATGGTTAATAATCCCAGTGCCATAAAGATCAGGGCAATGGCAAATAAGGGATATACTTTTCCGATAATTTTGTCAATGGGCAGAAGAGTGGCCAGAATATAATAGACGAAAATGACGATAATCCAGAAGGTTACGTCCAGTGATTCCGGAGTAAGCTTTGCCAGAAGTCCTGCCGGTGAGGCAACAAACACGGCACCGACCAGCATCATCAGAATGACCGTGAAGGCTCGCATGATCTGTTTGGTGGATTTTCCCAGGTAACGGCCTACTATTTCCGGCAGGCTTTCTCCGTCATTTCTCAGTGAGAGCATCCCCGAAAAATAGTCGTGTACCGCACCGGCAAATATGGAACCCAGAACAATCCACAGGTAGGAAGCTGTTCCGAACATAGCACCCATAATGGCTCCGAAGATAGGACCTACTCCTGCTATGTTGAGAAACTGGATCATAAAGATCTTCCATGTAGGAAGAACCATGTAATCTACTCCGTCTGGATGAACTAAAGCGGGAGTCTGGCGGTTGTCTGGCTTGAAGATACGTTCCACCAGTTTTCCGTAAGTGAAGTATCCGATGATCAGTGCCAGCAGGCAAAGGGTAAATGTAATCATAATATGTAAATTTTTAGATTCAGGCCCCAAAAGTAACAATTTATAATCAAAGTCTTGTAGTAAAGGGAAAATTTTTACACAAATACCCGCTCTGGACAGTAAAACTGTCAGATTTCGGAAGTATATTCAGAACTTAAAGCTGATGGAACCGTACGGGAGACAGTTCCGGTGCCAGTGTACGGAATAGAAATTCAGTATTTCTTCTTCAGGCGGGTTTCCTACGATGTTGTATAGCCCTGCACGGAAAAGCAGTAATCTTCCTGTCCTGAATTCTTTTTTATAAGTATAGCTGGCATCTACCCGGTAATTCATCGGTTCGCGTACCTTCCGGAAATCTTCTTGCGGAAGAGGGTCAAAGTTTTGGTCGAGGTCTGTGACTTTTCCGGAGCGTACCAGACCGCCTAAGGATACACTGGCACGTTTCGTCAGCTGACAGGATAATGCACCTCCTATCTGGTGGGGAATGTCATAGAGGGAAGGAAGCCTGCCCTGTTCTTTCAGGTCGTCGAACCATTCCCTGCTTCGGGTATAGGCATAGGAAAGCTGGAGAGTCCATCGCTTCCAGGAATCCTCCGATATGGTCATTGCCGACGCGAAGGGCAATCGGGTTGATCTGATAGGCGAAAGAAGTTGACAGGTCTGTTTGACGTGCTGCTGCCTTGCCTGCTTCCGAAAGGCCTTTTTCTGTGTGGCGTACCAGGTTTACACCGGCTGCGGCTGTTCCGTAAAGTTCTACAAGTCTGCGTTTGTAGTACACGAATTCAGCTGTGGGCAGAATCAGGAAATTCAATTCCTTTTCTTTGATGGAAGGAGTTTTTTCTCCACTCAGAGTCAGCTGGCTGCTGGATTGGGCAAAACCCAGGTCACCTCCTAATCTGAAACGGTTCAGGGCATACCGGTAACCGATCCCGTATACCATGGAATTGCTCTGGTTGGTCCGTTTGCTTCCTGTGATGGCATCCGACAAGCCTATGCCGAGTATGTCTGCAGAACCGAGGGTTAATCCGTCACTGACAGACAGACGGATCTCGTGCTTGTTTTCTGTTGTGGAAACACCCTTTCCATATTCCTGTCCTTTTACTACGTTGGCACTTGCAATCATACACAAAGATAATGCGATCAATTTGAATTTCATAACTTTTTCTTTTTTAGTGTTTAAAATACTTCTGAGTTGTTTTCTGGTCCGGAAGCTTTCTTATTTTATCAGAGCTTTTGCCGGCAGGAAAGTTCAACTCTTCACTTTCCGTCTGGAGTATGCTTAGCTAAGTCTGTTTCTGCCAATATAACGCAGACCCTGAAAGAAACCCCTATGAGTTTTATGCCTTTTTTTGATTCTTACGTTGTATTACCTCATTGGAATTTTATACCTTTGCCCGTGGGGTAAATATTTCATTGTTATCAATGATTTTGGGGTTTACTGAATTGGAAGCTTAAACTTAATATCTTTTATTATGGGATGGATTTATGAGATAACTGACCGAAGAAAATTAAAAAGGATCATTTCTGGTTGTTCTCTCCTTTTCCTGGGAACTATGCCTTTGTTTGCTCAGGAAGAAATGAACAAAATGTGGGGAGAAGGCCAGCAGGCGAAAGAAATAACGGCAGGAAATGAACGGGGGCATTTGTTTGAATGGGGAAACTATGCCATGTTTATACACTGGGGACTTTATTCGCAGTTGGGAAATGTATGGAATGGCAAGACCTATTATGGCATAGGTGAATGGCTGATGGATATCAATATGGCAAATGCCGATAAAAATGAATACAAAGCCACTGCCAGAACTTTTAATCCGGTGAATTTTGATGCTGAGAAAGTTGCTTTGCTGGCCAAAGCAGCGGGTATGAAATATATCATTATTACCAGTAAGCATCATGACGGATTTGCCATGTATCATTCTGCCTGCGATAAATTCAACATTGTTGATGCAACTCCTTTTAAAAGAGATCCGATGAAAGAACTTGCTGAGGCTTGCAGGAAGTATGGATTAGGATTCGGATTTTATTATTCACACAATCAGGACTGGACCACTCCCGGTGCGTCCGGGGCGCCCAAAGTGGACGCTGAGGGGAATCCAAAGACTTTTGATGATTATTTTCGCGAGAAATGTCTTCCTCAGGTGGAAGAGATCACGAGCAATTATGGAGATATAGAGCTGGTATGGTTTGATACTCCGGGAAGTATTCCTCAGAAATATGCGCAGAAACTGGTTGACGTTGTACGCACGAATCAGCCTAAAGCTTTGGTCTCAGGCCGTGTGGGATATAACCTGGGTGATTATATCACTCTGGGAGATATGGAAGTGCCTTTGGAAAATATTGATGGCATGTGGGAAAGTGTGGACGTCACGAATGATGCATGGGGATATGCCTGGTATGATCAGAACTGGAAGTCGCCCAAGCAGATCCTGAAGAATCTGATATCAACCGTGGCGAGAGGAGGTACCTATATGTTGAATGTGGGGCTGGATGGTATGGGAAATATTCCGGAGATGGTATCAGAAACCTTGCAGTCTTCAGGAAAATGGATTACCCGGTATCCTCAGGTCATTTATGGAGCGGGCGCATCTCCGTGGAAGCATGCGTTGCCGTGGGGGGATGTTGTGTATAGCCAGGGTAAACTTTATCTCTGTGTGTATGAATGGCCGCGATCCGGAGAACTTTACTTGCCCGGACTTAAGAATGAGGTGAAGAGTGCCGTTGTTCTGCAGGCTGATGGAAGCAAACGTCGTATCCGCTGTAACAAGGACAATGGATGGACAGTCTTGCATGTGCCATATCAACAGCCTGACCCGTTCGTGAGTGTGATCGAGCTTTCTGTGGAAGGTTCCGGTGTTTCGGTGGATTCCACTCTGGCTGTAGACCCGGAAACAGGAATAAAGGATCTGTCGGTCAAATTTGCTGTGGCAGAGTCTTGCAGTATCTATAAATCCAGCTGGATGGAGAAGTTCGGTGAATGGAAGCATGTTTATTGTGCCGGACATTTGAATCAGGGGGGAAAACTGACCTGGACCGTTGCTGTCAGTAAGCCGGGAGTTTATCATTTGGATATAAAGGCCAGAGGCAAAGGGCGTGTTGTCTGGAAAGCGGAAACAGATGAAGGACGTGCGATACAGAACCAACAGGGTGTATCGGATATTTTTTGTGACCGTCAGATAGGATGGATTTCCTTTGAAAAAGCAGGAACTCATACGATTACGGTAAACCAGCTGGAGGGAGGTGATGTGGAAGTGTCTTCCATTACGCTTGTCCCGGTGAATTTTGAATGACATATAAAGAGAAAAGGTATCATTAAAATATAATTTGTTATGAAAAACGCATGGTTGATAGCCATATTTGCAAGCGTATCTTTGTATACTTCTGCACAGAAGACTGTTTATGTTTCCCCTTCAGGCAATGATTCATGGACGGGAGAACAGCATAAACCTTTTAAGAGTCTGCACAGAGCTTTGGAAGAGAATCAAAAGTGTCCGGACACACTTTTTATCCAGGTAGCTTCCGGAGACTATCTTTTGGATAAACCGTTGGATCTGTCTGCGAAGGTGACTTGTCCGGTCGTTGTAAGAGGCAACAAAGACAATATGCCCCGCTTCCTGGGAGCAATCAGGATTCAGCAATGGGAAAAGTGCGGAGATCGTATGTATCGGGCATACATACCGGAAGTGAAACTTTATGGGTATTCTTTTGAACAGTTTTTTGTCAATGGAAAACGTGCACAGCTGGCACGGACTCCGGATAAAGACTGGTTTTATGTGAAAGGATATGAGGAGTATCCTTATGTATCCGGCGTTCGCTCTGCCAATTATGCGACTCAGAAAATCAAGCTGGATAAACAGGATCTGAGTTCATTGTCCGGTTTGTCTGCTGAAGAACTTTCTGATGTCCGTTTCCGGTTCTACCATAAATGGGATATAACCCAGAAAGAAGTGGCATATGCCTGTCCTGATTCTGGATTTGTTTATTTTCATGGGGGAGGAATGAAGCCCTGGAATCCCATATCGCAAGGCTCCCGTTATATCATGTATGGATATAAGGCGGCTTTGGACAAGCCGGGAGAGTGGTTCCTGGATAAATCGGAAGGATATGTCTATTATATTCCGCGGGAAGGCGAAGACCTGTCCGTGGCAGAGTGCTTTGCACCGACCCTGCATCAGTGGATCATTGCAAAGGGAAACAGGGAAACTTTGCTGAAGGATATCAGGTTTGAAAACCTTTCTTTTCAGTATGCTGCATACAGTATGCCTAAATTTGGCAACGAGCCGATGCAGGCGGCTGCCACAGTGGAAGCGGCTGTTGAGCTGGAGTATGTGAAAAACATTCGTTTTGTCAATTGTGAAATGTTTCACACCGGAGGATATGCTGTCTGGCTCAAGACTGCGTGTTCGGATAATGTGATAGATCACTGTTATCTGGCTGATCTCGGTGCAGGAGGTGTAAAGATAGGATCCCCCTGGTATATAAACGATTCTACATTGGTCTGTAAACGGAATGTGGTTAATAATTCCATTATAACCCATGCCGGGAGCGAGCTTCCTTGTGGAGTGGGAGTTGCCGTCTTTCATGCTTCGGACAATCGGATTACTCACAATGAAATATCAGATTTAAGATATTCTGGAGTATCTGTTGGCTGGGTCTGGGGATATAACAATTCCGATGCAGTCTGGACAAATGTACTGATGAAAGACGGAACGGTTGATTTTGCGCAAACGCCCCTCATTAGTCAGGCTGTGAGAAATCTGGTGGCTTATAATCATATCCATCATATTGGCTGGGGAGAACTTTCTGACATGGGAGCTGTATATACCCTGGGAGAATCGCATGGAACGCGCATTGTTCATAATATGATTCATGATGTGCTGTCTTATGATTACGGAGGCTGGGGATTATATACAGATGAAGGTTCTACCGGAGTGGAAATGAGTTCCAATCTGGTATATCGTTGTAAAAGCGGCGGTTTCCACCAGCATTATGGCAAGGAAAATAAAATAGAGAACAATATTTTTGCTTTTGGACATTATTATCAGGTGCAGTACACCCGCGTGGAAGATCATCAGTCGTTCTCATTCAAGCATAATATCATTCTTCAGGATAAGGGAGAAACTTTGGCTGGTCCATGGGAAAACGGTAAAATTGATATGGATTATAATCTGTACTGGCATTTGAACGGAAGTCCTCAATTTGGCAAACATTCATTCAGTGAATGGAAGAAGCTGAAAGAAAGACATTCGGTGGAAATGGATCCTGGTTTTAAGGATGCGGTGAATGATGATTTCCGTTTTGCTTCCAAGAAAGCTGTACGAAAAATTCATTTTAAACCGTTTGATTTGACAGAAGTGGGAGTCTATGGTTCTTCCGAGTGGAAGGAAAAGGCCCGGATGCCGGAAGAATCGCTTGAATTGTTCCGGGAGATAGCTAAAGTGAGATTAAAAAAATGATGAGGGAACAGAATTTTACTCTGGATTATAAAAGATATGAATAGAATTATATGTTTGATTATATCGTTGGTGGGGTATTGCGGCCTGTGGGCATCACCTGTAGTTGTGGAGGTTTCCCCCCAGCCTGGAAACGACAATCAGAATATGATTGCGTCCATTGAAAAAGCTTCTTTGTATAAGGGAAAGCCGGTTGTCATCAAGTTGCATCCGGGTGTCTATGATTTTAGCCGTTCCGAATCCCAGGAGAAACTGTATTATGTATCCAATACAACTTCAGAATCGGAGAATCCCAATCCGGTAAAGCATATTGCTTTGTTGCTGAAGGATCTGGAGAATGTAACGATTGATGGCTGTGGATCTACAATTTTGCTCACTGGAGAAATGACTTCGTTTGTGGTAGATCATTGCAGAAATATCCTTCTTAAGAATCTGAATATAGATAACAGCAACCCGACTCAGACAGAGTGTAAAGTGAAAGAGGTAGGGGATGATTATATGCTGGTGGAAGTTCATCCTGCGTCACGTTATAAAATCGAAGACGGAAAATTGACCTGGTACGGAGACGGATGGGAATTTAGCCGGGGAATTGCACAATCGTATGATCCGGTGAAAGACATAACCTGGCGCTCATGGAGCCCTATGGATGGACTGAAGAAGGCTGTAGAATTGCGTCCGAATCTGCTTTATCTTCAATATGATAAGAAACCTCAGGCACAGTGCGGCCTTGTCTTCCAGATGCGTGATGCCATCCGTGATGAGGTTTGCGGGTTTATCAACCGTTCAGAGAATGTACGCCTGGAGAATGTCAATTTCTATTATTTGGGAAATTTTGGTGTCATCAGTCAATATACGGATGGGGTAGCTTTGGAGCATTGCAATTTTATGCCCAAGCCGGGATCAGGCAGGACCAATGCCGGCTTTGCCGATTTTGTTCATGTTTCCGGATGTAAAGGTAAGGTCCGGGTGGTGAACTGTAATTTTTCCGGAGCACACGATGATCCCATCAATGTACATGGAACTCATTTGAGGGTGATGGAGTATTTGGATGCAAAGACTCTGAAAATACGTTTTATGCATCCTCAGACTTACGGCTTTGAAGCTTTTGATAAAGGAGATGAGGTAGAACTGGTGAATGCTGAGACTTTGTGTAAGGTATGGGAGGGCCGTATAGTCAAAGCACAGTTGGTAAATCCTCGCGAAATGATTGTTTCCTTGAATAAGGCAGTTCCGGCAACCGTGAGCAGTCTTTCAGATGTTGTCATTGAAAATACGACATGGACTCCGGAAGTTGAGATTATCGGTAACCGTTTTTCCAGAATACCCACCCGTGGTATTTTACTTTCTACCCGGAAAAAATCTCTGATAGAGAATAATTTCTTTTATGGGATGCAGATGAGTGCGATTCTTGTGGCCGATGATGCTATGAGCTGGTACGAGTCAGGACCGGTGTATAATCTTACAATCCGTAAGAATACGTTCCTTCAGTGTGGAGATCCGGTTATTCTGATTTCTCCGGAATATCGGAAATATGAAGGTGCCGTACATAAGCATATCGTGATTGAAGAAAATATCTTTGAGTCTGCTGATCCTTCGGTTTCAGCAATTTATGCCAAAGGGGTGGACGGACTGGTTATCCGTAACAACTATTATGAGATGAAAAAAGGTGAGAATCCTGTAAATGTAGTGGATTGTACGAATGAGAAAGTTGAATATTAAAAAAGATGTAATACAGTTATGAAAAAGATTTGCTGCCTCTTATTGTTGATTTGCTGGGGATGTCTGGAGTCGGTCAAGGCCTTTAATTATGATTATTCTCAGACCTGAGTGTCCAAAATGTTCTTGTCGAAACCCGATCCGAAAGGTGGCTGTATTGTCAATTTGACTTTTGAACAGGCTTTGGATGTCATTCGGGCGACTGATAATTTGTCTTTGGGTATACCGAAGGTGGTTTATCTGGTAGGCTGGCAGTACAACGGACATGATGACAAGTATCCTGCATTTTTTGATGCCAATCCATTGCTGAAACGGGATTGCGACCAGACAGCCCTCGAGAGTCTTCGCTGGTTGATGAGGGAAGCCCGTAAATACCATACAACGGTGAGTCTGCATATCAATATGACAGATGCTTATGATGACAGCCCTTTATGGAATGAATATGTGGAGCACGACCTGATTTCTAAAAATGCAGATGGCTCTCTGAAAGTGATTGGTGAATATAACAACCGGAAAGCTTATCAGATAAATTATCAGCGGGAATGGGAAGCCGGTTATACACAGATGCGTATAGATAAACTGCTGGCATTGATTCCGGAATTGAAGGAAGCCGGTACCATACACAGTGATGCCTGGATTGCCCGTCCCAGTGAAGGGCATAATGAAACGGTGATCTGTGAAGCCTTGTATCAGCAGAAAGCTGCATTATACTGGAAATCCAAGGGGATGGATATCACCAGTGAATGGGTAATGGACTATATGATCGGCTATGTCCCTTATGCCTGGCATTTCAATGGCTTCAATCAGGCGGATTATCTGAAATATCCGGCTACTGTCTATACCGGAACAGGAATCAATCCGGATATCAAGAGCAGTGATCATGATTTGGGATTCCTGTTTGGAACGTCTTGCTATGGGGAACCTGTCTGGCTGGGAACAGATCCTCGGAAGTGGGAGAAAAACCTTGTAAAGGATTTCATGTTGAAAGTTCCTCAATACTTTTTCCTGAATCGTTTGGACCGGGATTCTGTTTCAGGCGAAGGTAAGAACCGGATGGCCTGGTTCTCTGAAGGAGTGGTCGTTTCCTTGAAAGACAGTACGGTCACGCAGTATGACCGTGTCTTCCGTCAGAAGAATACCTTGTGTATGCCGGCTGTTTGGAGAAATGACAGGGGAGTCTTGCTGTATAGTGAAAATGATTGTTCAGATACTCAGTTTGATGTTCCATATAACTGGGGAAATGTTGAAAAGGCTAAATTATATCTGGTGACCTTAGACGGGCTGAAATTCCAGAAGGAGGTAACCTTGAAAAAGGGAAAATTGAAACTGAAGCTAGACGGGGAAACACCTTATTACGCAATCCCTTGCTGTTCTGAATCGAATTGATGTTTGTTTGCTTATAAGCAAGCAACGGAATGTCTACGACACCTGGGTTCTGGATCATCAGGCACAACCGAATCCTGAAATGGATCCGTTGCAGCCGGAGCGGATTGCCTTGTGGAAAAATCCGGAAGGCGGATATGTACATGCGATGCATACGGCATTGTGGGGAGACATGCACTGGGAAATCAAAGGAAAGAATGAGGATGGAACTCTGCAACTGGAAGGTGGATGGCAGAATAACCGTCCTTCGGGCATGCATCCGCTGTATCGTTTTGTAGAGAATATCAAAGAAGAACTGGATGTGCCGGGAGAATGGTATTATGACCGCAGTGAAAGCAAGTTATACTATATGCCTTTGCCGGAGATCGATCTGGATGAGGCTAAAGTGGAAATTGTACGTCTGAAACATTTGATTGAATTCAACGGAACGAAGGAGAATCCTGTACGGGGAATTCATCTGCAGGGACTTACCTTTAAGCATACAGCCCGGACCTTTATGGAAAATAAAGAGCAATTATTGCGCTCAGACTGGACCATGTATCGGGGCGGAGCCATTGTTTTCAACGGTGCAGAGGAGTGTTCGGTTGAAAATTGTGAATTTGACCATTTGGGAGGGAATACAATTTTTGTGAATAACTATAATCGTTATCTGACAGTCAGAGGATGTTACATTCATCACAACGGTGCCAACGGGATTGTTTTCGTGGGAGATCCTGACATGGTCCGTAGCCCGCTGTTTCGTTATGGCAATCAGAACTACGAGACGATGGATATGACTCCCGGTTCTTTGGGAGATAATTATCCTCAGGATTGTTGGGTGGACGATTGCCTGATAACCATGACAGGACGTGATGAAAAACAGACGGCTCCCGTACAGATTTCCATGTCACAGCGTATCCGCGTGAGTCATTGTTCCATTTATGATGTACCGCGTGCGGGTATCAATATTAACGAAGGTACCTTTGGCGGGCATATCATCGAATTCTGCGATGTGTTTAATACGGTTCTTGAGACAGGAGACCACGGAAGTTTTAATTCATGGGGACGTGACCGTTTCTGGACTCCCGATGTGGTGACCATATCCGATCAGGTAGCTCTTCATCCGGATATGCAATATTGGGATGTTCTGGAACCTAATGTACTGCGTTATAACCGCTGGCGTTGTGATCATGGCTGGGATGTTGACCTGGATGACGGCTCTTCTTTTTATCGGATCTATTGCAACCTGCTTCTCAACGGTGGTTTGAAAATGCGTGAAGGTTATGATCGTGTGGCTACAAATAATATTATACTGAACAACTCGCTGCATCCACATGTCTGGGTACGTAACAGTGACGATGTATTCAAGTTTCAGAGTCAGACCGGAGTCTCCTGCTTTTAAGATTGGTTTCCGCAATTTCGATATGACCGATTTTGGAGTGAAGAGTGAAAAGCTGAAAAAGCTGGCCCGTACCCCTGACATTCCCGAAATAGTCCTGCAAATTCAGGATGAGGTTTCTGCGGAATATACCTGGCTGGGAGCTGTTCTGAAAGAAGTGAAAGGTGAAGAACTTTCGGCCTATGGAGCCAAATTCAGTCAGGCCAGTATGGCGCTTGACCGTGTTCCAGCAGAATCTGAAGCTTATAAGCTGGGGCTTCGGTCGGGAGATTTATTGCTGTCATTTGGCGGGAAAGAGATTTCTACGGCTGCTTCTTTCAAACAGCTTTTAGAAGAATATGCAGGAAAATCCGGAGAGCTGCTTGTTATGCGTAATCAGAAAGAAATGGTTGTAAAATTGGCAGCCTTCAGAGGGGAGATGCAGCCAGTGGAGAGGTAAGAGTGTATTAAAAATGCTTTTTATCGGAAGGCATTCCCGATTTTACTGTAACTTTGCCGCGCATTTTGGATTAAGGTAAAAAAATGGATAGCAAGGTTAATCAAGGTTCCCGAAGCAATGAAATTGACATGCTGAACGGGCCGTTGTTCAGGAAAATATTGGTGTTTGCCCTTCCGCTGGCAGCCAGCAGTCTGTTACAGGAACTTTTTAATTCAGTCGATGTGGCTGTAGTGGGACACTTTGTCGGAAGTGAAGCCCTTGCAGCTGTTGGAAGTAACGCACCGGTCATCGGATTGCTCATCAACCTGTTTATGGGGATCTCCATGGGAGCCTGTGCGATTATTTCCAACCACATCGGACAGCAGGATGACCGGAGTATACGCCGCTCCATCAGTACGGTTCAGCTGGTGGCTGTCCTGAGCGGATTATTCCTGCTGGTATTGGGACAGGTAGCTGCCCGGCCGATACTGATCTGGATGGGAACTCCCCCGGAAGTACTGGATCAGGCTGTGATCTATTTGCGGATTTATTTTCTGGGAATGCCTTTTATCATGGCATTTAATTTCGGATCAGCCATTTTGCGCAGCATGGGCGATACGCGGCGTCCGTTATATATTCTGGTGGTTGCCGGTGTAATCAACACCCTGCTTAATCTTTTGTTTGTCATTGGCTTTCAGATGGGGGTAGCCGGAGTAGCCGTAGCAACGGGCATAGCCAATGCGGTGAGTGCTACATTGATCATCCGGTTGCTGCGGAAGGAACAGGAACCGTTCCGTCTGCATTTTGACCGGATGAAGATTTATTCCTCGGAATTAAGCCGTATGCTGCGAATCGGTGTGCCGGCTGGCATCCAGGGCATGATTTTCTCGATCTCCAATGTGGTGGTGCAGTCATCCATTAACAGTTACGGAGCCGATGCCATTGCCGGGTCGGCTGCTGCAGTCAACTTTGAGTACTACTGCTATTTCATTATTCAGGGATTCAACGGAGCTGCGATCAGTTTCATTGCCCAGAATTACGGAGCCGGAAAAATGGATCGCGTACATCGGATCTTCTGGATCTGCATGGCTTCAAGTGTTGCTTTCTGTGCCGCCTTCAACTGGCTTTTTGCCTGGCAGGACAATTTCTTTCTGGGATTCTTCTCGGACGTACCGATGGTACACCATTATGGAGCTATCCGTATGCACATTGTACTGGCTCTGCAATTCATTGCCAGCAGTTACGAGATTGCCGGCTCTTCCTTGCGGGGGATGGGCAAATCACTGACTCCGGCTCTGCTGACGGTTTTCGGAACCTGTCTGCTCCGGATAGTCTGGGTGTATGTCGTGTCTCCGTTGTGGAAAGGATATGATGTGCTGATGATGGTTTATCCGATATCCTGGGTGCTGACAGGTATTCTGGTACTGACTGCTTACTGGCTGCATATCCGGAAACCTGCTTTCCGGATAAAAGCATAGTTGTATCTCTTGGATATTTAAAAAAATAATTACAATTAGTTCCCTTGGCAAAGCCGAATAAGGACTTTGTCAGCAGCGTCATTTTGGGTCCATGGGTCCACTGGGTCCATAATGGACCCTTTACCGTAAGAGAAAAAACTCTTGTAATTGTTCCTGATTTTAAATATTCTGCTATAAGGTGTTGTTTTATAGAATATTACTATTTAGACCTTGTGATTTTTGAGACTGTTTTGTCTCAAAATCAGTTTGGAGTTGACCGAAAGGAAAAGTCCTGAAAATACGCTCAGAAAAAGGCTTTCTTGTTCATTCATTCTCATAGCTTGAGTTGTGAAATAAATTAGACAATAAACAACGATAAATACAAGGCAGCTCCTTGGTATGGATTCATTCCTTGCTTGAAGATTAAGTATTGACAAATGTATCTATAAAAATGAAAAACTGTATACATAATGTCTTTTTTTTATATGCATAGTTTAAAAAATGAAAACAGGGAAAGGCGCTGGATTTTGAATCCCGGTCATTCAAAAAACGTTTCGGCGTATGCCTGTGTTTGTTTCGGCGTTTGGATGAAAAGCTCTCGATGTTTTTTAAAAACGTCAGGGTCTTTGGCCATTCGGGATAAAAATGGCTGATTTCCTCTTACGGTGGAGGGTCCATTATGGACCCAGTGGACCCTGGACCCAAAAATGAACCTGAAAAACGCTTGAAAAGTCAGATTTCCAAACTGTCATTTTGATACTTTCCACTGGCTTGAAAATAAAAATTCACGATTGCTAGGCTGGTTGCAGGAGAATGTGTATCTTTAGCCAGTTATGTATAATTAGTAACCTGTTCAATATGAAAAAGACAAAATTATCTCTCGTGGGGCTGGCTGTTCTGCTGTTGGGGGGAACAAGTATGTATGCCCAGTCATGGAGAGGCGGAGGACCTGTAACTCTGGATAAAAAATATGCAGGCTATCATTGTGTGAATTTATTAGACAGTACGAGTGTAACGGTTGAACCCACCGGACAGGGATCGTTTGCCGTTTGCCGGGCCGTTCAGGTACAGACACCGGTCGGTGCACTTCAGCAACGTGTCTTGAAATACGATTATGATCCGTTGACAGCAGCTGCTGTATTCAAGCGGGTCACTATTTATCATTCGGATGGAACATACACTCCGGTGGATGTGTCCAAAACATGCGATTATGCTGCTCCGGCAAGGGCGATTTACTGGGGAGCCCGCCAGATCATGCTGGAACTGGGACAGCTGGAACCGGGGGATATTATCGATTATGAAATTGATAAGAAAGGATTTACTTACGCATTGCTGGGCGATATGCCTCAGGAAGGAGATGATTCCCGTTTCATTCCTCCCATGCGTGGACAATTCTATGATATTGTACCTTTCTGGAGCAGTGATCCGACTTTGCGCAAGGTATATCGGGTAAGTCTTCCGGCAGAAAAAGAAATCCAGTTTCAGTTCTATCAGGGTGATTGCAGTTCGTCCATGCGCTACGAGGATGGACGTAAGGTCTATACATTTGCAAAAAATGAAATGATGCCGTTCCGTCGTGAGCCGAATATGGTAGACTTATATGATGCTGCTCCGAAACTGATGATGTCGACAACTCCGGACTGGAAAGAAAAGTCCCGCTGGTTTTATGGAGTCAATGAAGACTATGGCAGTTTCACGGCTATACCGGAAGCTCAGAAAAAGGTGGATGAACTGATCCGGGGAAAGAAAACCGAACTGGAAAAGGTTGCGGTACTGACTCACTGGGTGGCTGATAACATCCGGTATGCAGGTATTTCCATGGGAAAAGGAGAAGGATTTACACTGCATAACCTGAAGATGAATTATACAGACCGTTGTGGAGTATGTAAGGATATTGCAGGAACACTGATTGCATTCCTGCGGATGGCCGGATTTGAAGCCTTTCCGGCAATGACAATGGCTGGAAGCCGGGTAGAAACGATTCCGGCCGATCATTTCAACCATTGTGTGGCAGTGGTGAAACTGAGTGACGGTACTATGATGCCGCTCGATCCGACATGGGTACCTTTCTGCCGGGAATTGTGGAGCAGTGCCGAACAGCAGCAGAATTACCTGCCGGGTACACCGGAGGGAACCGACCTTTGCATTACTCCCATCTCTGCTCCTGAGAACCATTATGTACGGATTCAGGCAAATAATGTACTGGACGATAAGGGAACTTTAAAAGGATCTTTCACCATTGAGGCAGAAGGCCAGAGTGACAGCAATATCCGCCGGATCTTTACAACCGGTTTCCAAAGTGAATGGAAAAACGCTCTGGAACGCCAGTTGCTGAATGTATCTCCTAAGGCGCGTCTGGAAGGCGTAGATTATGGACGTTCACCGAAAGACTACCAGCGTGCACCGATCCGCATGACGTTCCGTTATGAAATCCCTGACTATGCACTGAAGTCAGATCAGGGAGTGCTGATTTTTAAACCATTTGTTCTGAATAATCTTTATACACAGGTTTTATCTTATCTGCGGATAGATACAAATCTGGAAGAACGGAAATATGGATTCAAGGATGCCTGCTCCCGTTTGGTAGAATTGGAAGAAACATTGAGAATTCCTTCCGGCTATCAGTTGCAGGGAGGCGAGAAACTGGAAAATCTGGATGGTCCGGGTGCCGGATTTACCGGATACCTGGGACAGGACGGAAACCGTTTGCAGCTGAAGACCTCTCTTCGGTTGAAGAAACGGGTGTATGAAGCTTCTGACTGGGACAGTTTCCGTAAGGCTGTGAATGCTGCCAAGAAATGCGGGGAATATATAGTACTGAAGAAATAACGGCGTATCGAACTGTTTTAAAATGAAAAAGTGATGAAGACATTATCAATCTATATAGGAATATTAGGGATGCTTTTACTGGCTGTTTTACCGGTAAAGGCAGAATCGGAAGCGGAGTTCCGTAAACTCTCGAAAACTTATACCTTACGTGCTGACGGCAGTCAGGAGTTGCGTGTACAGAAGGAACTGACTCTGTTTACTCATGCGGCGATGAATGGCTTGTACGGAGAAACATTTATCGTTTATGATCCGGAATTTCAGGAACTGACCATCCATGAGTCGTACACGCGTCAGAAGGATGGTACGGTGATCAAGACTCCTTCCAATGCACTGGTAGAAGTGCTGCCGTCTTCTGCGGCTAATGCTCCGGCATATAATCATCTGAAGGAAATGGTGGTTGTACATACAGGACTGGAACTGGGAGCTACGATTTATCTGGATTATTCCATTGTGAGCAAGGCGGGATATTTGCCGGAACTGGATGTATGTTGTCCGGTAAAGGAACTTTCTCCTGTCAAGGAATTTATCTTCCGGTTGAATGTTCCGGCTGGGAAATCCGTTCGCTATGAGCTGTTGAATGCATCGGCCAAACCGGTTATTGCCCAGGGAAATGGAATGAAGTCCTTTATATGGACTTTGAAAGATGTAGCGCCCCGCCCTTATGCTTATCCTTCCGGAAGAGGAAACTTGGGACTTGTGCAGGCCGTAGCCAGTGGTATGATGCCGGTTTTTGTTGCTTCCACATGGCCCGGATATACAGAAGCGGTGAAGTATTTGCAGAAGCAGTTTGCCGTTGGCAATACTTCCGTAGTAGAAGGAAAGGTTGCTGAGCTGACTCAGGGGCTGGAAGGCAATCCTCAGGCAATGCGTAATGCCATTGCAAATTATATGGCGGGACTTTATCAGCTGGGACATTGCAATGTTTCGTTACAGGACGCCGGTTTCCGGTTACGTCCGGCATCGGAAGTGATTACTTCTGCCTATGGAACTCAGGCGGAACTGGTTAATCTGGATGTTACTTTGCAGCGGGCTGCCGGACTGGAAGCAGAAGTTGCAGTATGTGCCTTACGTCCGTCAGTGGATGGAAACCGGGGACTGGCTACGGTTATGTCACTGGTGTGTCAGAGCAAAAAAATGCCGGAGAAAGTAGCTTTGACAGGAACGGAAGAAGCTTGTTTGCAGCCTTTCATGACCATTACGGATCTGCAAGGCAAAAAACTGATGCTGGAATCCTATCTGGGTGCAAAGGAAGCAAGAACAACAGATACGCTGGAGGTTAAGAGTGACAAATTGCAAGAGCTGGCAGATGGATGGGGAATCGTTCCTTTGTCTGATCCGACTCCGGTACGTTCACTTTATGCTTATGCCGGTAATACAAGTATTTCAGAAAAGATTCTTTTGCCGAGAACGGTGGATTGTACATTGGAAACCATAGTCCGTCTTCCTGAAGGAATGAAATGGTCCGGACATGCAGACAAGGAAATAAGCAATACGTGCGGAAAAGTAGTCTTCAGTTATAAGGCAGTGAAAGGAGGAGTGAAAGTAACACGTTCCATTCGCATTGACCGTCAGTTGCAGACTCCGGCAAATTATAAGGAACTTTACGCTCTTCTGTCAGAATGGAGAGATACCAACAATCATACTCTGGTCGTAAAAAAAGTGTCAGAATGATTTATAGATAGATTTTGATGGAATATCAGATTATCCTGTCAGGATAAGAACATGAGCCGTATCATTACTTGAAACAAGGTTTTGATACGGCTCATTTGTTGAAATCTGCTTGCGTTTTCAGTAAACCGTCTGAACTTTTGCTTTTGTTGTTAATTACTATTAATATTAGTAGATCTACTAATATGTTTAGTTGTTTGTCTGAAAAATATCAATTGAAGACAGGAATAGAATGCCAGATATGAGGATATGGTACTTGCCATGTATGAAAACAAAAATATACCCCAGCAAGATTTTCTTGCTGGGGTAATGTATGATTGATAAGAATCAAATCTTATTTGTCACCGCGGATAGCTGCGATACCCGGCAGGATCTTGCCTTCGATAGCTTCCAGCAAAGCACCACCACCAGTAGAGATGTAAGATACCTGGTCAGCCATACCGAACTTGTTGATACAAGCTACAGAGTCACCACCACCGATCAATGAGAAAGCACCTTCTTTAGTAGCTTCTGCGATTGCTTCTGCGATTGCTTTAGAACCACCAGCGAAGTTGTCCATTTCGAATACACCGGCAGGACCGTTCCACAGGATAGTCTTGGCACCCTTGATAGCAGCCTTGAATTCTTCGCGAGTCTTAGGACCTGCATCCAGACCCATCCATCCGTCAGGAATGTTCTTGTCGTCGCAAACCTGAGTGTTGGCATCATTAGCAAATTTATCAGCAGCGATGCAGTCGCAACCCAGAACCAGGTTTACACCTTTTGCTTTTGCTTTTTCGATGATATCCAAAGCCAGCTGCAGTTTGTCGTCTTCAACCAGTGAGTTACCGATCTTACCACCCTGTGCTTTTGCGAAAGTAAATGCCATACCACCGCAGAGGATCAGGTTGTCTACTTTATCCATCAGGTTTTCGATGATACCGATCTTAGTAGATACTTTAGAACCACCCATGATAGCAGTGAACGGACGTTTGATATCTTTCAATACGTTGTCAACAGCCTGTACTTCTTTTTCCATCAGGTAACCCAGCATCTTGTGGTCTGCATCGAAGTAGTCAGCGATAACAGCAGTAGAAGCGTGTTTACGGTGAGCAGTACCGAAAGCATCCATTACATAGCAGTCAGCGTAAGAAGCCAGAGTCTTGGCAAATTCTTTCTGAGAAGCCTTCATAGCTTTCTTTGCATCTTCGTAAGCAGGATCTTCTTTTTCGATACCTACAGGCTTACCTTCTTCTTCCGGATAGAAACGCAGGTTTTCCAGCAACAGAACTTCACCCGGTTTCAATGCAGCAGCAGCTTCCTGTGCTTTAGCGCAGTCCGGAGCAAACTGAACCGGAGTACCCAGAGCTGCAGCAACAGCGTCAACGATCTGGCTCAGAGAATATTTAGCGTTTACTTTGCCTTTGGGTTTACCCATGTGTGACATGATGATCAGTGCACCACCGTCAGCCAAGATTTTTTTCAGGGTAGGCAGGGCACCACGGATACGGGTGTCATCAGTAATTTTACCTTCTTCGTTCAAAGGTACGTTGAAGTCAACGCGAACGATTGCCTTTTTGCCGGCAAAGTTGAATTTGTCAATAGTCATCATAATTCCTTATTTTAAAAAGTTGTTTGAATCTTATTTTCTTAGATGCAGCGCAAAGTTAAGAAAAAAATGTGACAGGTGTGATTTTGATGAAATTATTTTCGCCAGATGTGTTATTTTATCTGAATATTGGAACAGCAGGACAAAAAAAGCCGTCTGTTGCAGAATTGCAGACAGACGGCTCGCGTGTTGTTCTGTATTTAGAATTGATAGTTGAGGCTCAGTCCGAATACCTTGTTGGTGCGGCTGTATACATCCGTTCCCGGCATTCCTGTACCGTTATAGTTGTCTGAGCTTTTTTCGTAATCTTCATAATTTGTCCAAAAATAAGCAATATCAATGCTCCATGCTTCGCTGAGTCTGGCTCTGGCACCGAATCCCAGTGAGTAAGAACTGCAATAGAAGCTGGTGTCTGTCTGGAAATCATCACTCAGTCCGTAACTGGTCTTCTGGAATCCTCCGCTGACAGTCAGCATTTTGACGATATCCCATTCGATACCGGCCAGGTATTCATGGGTTCCGTGTGTCAGGGTTTTCTGGCGGTCGTTGAGCATACCTGCACGTTTGTCATCGAAGAAATGATATTCTACCGAAGCTCTCAGGTTAGGCAGGATTTCATAACCGGCAGCTACACTGAGGTAAGCCGGGATGTCACTCGGTGTCTGTTCACCGTCTGCATAGGGCTTAAGTACGGATTCCGGTACACCATCCGGCACCAGCAGTTTGTCGGTCTTGTTTTCTATGTTCAGGTTGGTCTTAAATTCATATTTGGCAGCCAGGTTCCATCGTCCCAATTTTGCATCGATGCCGATGATCGGAGTGAGTCCCCATCCGCTCTGGTCGCATTTCAGCTGTAGATCAGCAAGTGTCTTTCCACCATAACTTTCTTTCATTTTTGCGATGAGGTAACCTTCGTAGCCACTTTTCACATAGTTCATGCGTCCTCCGGCAAACACGCTCAGCCAGTCATTGATTTTGTAGCTCAATCCCAGTTGTACACCATAGATGTATTGCTTTCCGTCCATAGCCGTATTGATGTCATACATGGAAGGAGTGACCAGTCCTTGTGACTGCTGGGCAATCAGGCCTGCAGCCATGGCATCAAACATGGGAAGTCCGTTGTCGAAGGATGCTTTTCCTCCTCCGCCCGTGATGGCAAATCCGGCAGAGATTACCCAATTGTCACGTTTGTAAGCACCGTGAAAACTGGGGATAAGCGGAGCTGAAGCTGTTCCTTTATAATATTTCTCGGTGATATTTCCATCTTGAGTCCAAAGCGGAGTACTTGCATGAATTTCACGGGTCTGATAGGCACTCTGTCCTGTCAGTGACAGGTGGAATCCGTCTTTAGGCAGAAAAGCCAGTCCGGCGGGATTGCTGTATACTCCGTCTACATCGATGGAAGCTCCTCGTGCCACCATACGTAGAAAAGCTGCATTCTGGTTCGTATTGGTCAAATAGTCTCCTGCAAAAGTTGGATTTGAAACGATCAGTGTCGCTGCACCGATCAGCAAAAATTTCTTTGTTGACATGTAAATCTCTTTAAAATTCGGCTGCAAAGGTAGTTTAAAAGGACATGTGAACCAAATATTTGTTCTTTTATTTCTTACTAATCATTCAAAAATGAAATTGTTTTATTTGTAACTATTTGAGGCGAAGTAGCTTTTGAGAATTCTGTTTCGTTTGCTTGCTTTGTTCTCTTTGCAAATATATTGCTAGAATGTGCAAATTTTGTGACAAGCAGTTTATTTTTAAACCTCTATCTTTGCTATTGTATTATTAACCTTGTGTGCTATGGTGTATAACTTACATATTACGACAGATGAAGCAGGCGCCTTGCTGGAGTTGAGTGATTCATTGGCCGATCAGTTGGAAGGAGTCGTTGAAGCATTCAATCACACTATCCATCCGGCAGGAGGCTACAGAATCTATGAAACCATTCATCTGGATGCAGACGGATTTGTACTGGAAGGTATACCTTTTCATACAGGACACAAAATAGCTCATGCTTTGAGGGGGTCGTCGTCACTGGCGGTCGTATCAATTACGTTAGGTGAAGATATTTCCCGATTGATCGAACAATATAATAAGGAGTTTGATTTTATCACGGCTTACTGGCTGGATAAGCTTTCAAACTGGGCCCTGGAGCAGCTGATGCGCCTGCTGAAACAGGAACTTCAGGAAGAAGTGGCGAAAGACCATCTGAAGATCACCTCTCACTGGGGGCCCGGATATTGTGGCTGGGACTTGAAAGAGCAGGAAAAACTGTTGCCTTTGTCCGGTGCTGACCAGTGGGGAATTACCTTGTCCTCTTCCATGCTGATGCGTCCTGTAAAATCCATGAGTGGAGTTGTCGGCATAGGTGATCAGGTGATTTATAAAGAAAGCGGTTGTGGAGACTGCAGGTTGCCTAATTGCGCTTATCGTTCTTTAAAGTGGTAAAAATGAAGCAGTGTCTATTACATATTGAACCTTTGGGAGTAACTCTTTCTGCCGACAGAGGGACATCTCTTTATGAAGTGCTGAAAAACTGTCATCTGGAATTTCCCTGTGGGGGAAAAGGACTGTGCGGTAACTGTAAGGTACGGATTCTTTCCGGACAGGTAGAGAAAACGGAAGTTCACAGGGCATTCCTTGAACGGAAACATTTGTCCTCGGAATGGTGTCTGGCCTGTCTGACGGTGCTGACGGAGGACCTGACCATCGAAATACCTGAGGGGGCGATGGACATACAGACGGATGAGTCTGAGATTACAGGAAACGGCGGGAAAGAGGAATATGCCGTAGCTGTGGATGTCGGATCCACAACGGTCGTTTCCCAGCTGGTGGCGTTGCATACGGGAAAGGTACTTGCAACCTGCAGCGGAATCAATCCTCAGACAACCTACGGAGCAGATATCATATCCCGTATTGCCTTTGCGGTGTCGGATAAGCATCAGGCCGCTCTTCTGCGTGATTTGCTGCGTGAAGAGATCGGAAAACAGATAGCTCAGTTGCTCCGTGAATGTCCCGGTTGTATTCCATCCCGGATCCGGCTGGTTGGCAATACGGTTATGCACCATTTATTCGCAGGCTATGATGTCCGTCCCTTGTCCGCAGCACCTTTTCAGTCACCGCTGAATGACGGATACAGGTACTTGCCTTCTGAATTAGGATGGGATCTGCCGGATCGTTGTTCCGTCGAGTTTCTTCCCAACATCAGTCATTTTATCGGAAGCGATATTCTGGCGGGAATCAAAGCCTGCGGTATGGCTGACTCTGATGAATATGTCCTGCTGATCGATCTGGGAACCAATGGAGAGATGGTTGCAGGCAACCGGCAAAAACTGTGGTGTACTTCTACTGCTGCAGGGCCGGCTTTTGAAGGTATTAATATCTCGTGTGGGATGCGGGCTTCCGACGGGGCCATAAGCGGAGTGGAGTTTGAAGATGGAAAGTTTGTGGTGACTACCATCGGAGGAGAAACCCCCAAAGGCTTGTGTGGAAGCGGACTGGTTGAGGCCGTTGATTGTTTGTTGCAGCAGGGTTTCATTGATTTTACAGGGATGACAACCGATGAAAAGGCAGGAGATTTTCAGCTGGCGGACGGAGTGTTCCTGACTTTGGCCGATATCCGTGAGTTCCAACTGGCCAAGGCTGCCATCGCAACAGGCATTTCCTTTTTGCTGAAATACAGTGGAATCCGGATGGAAGATCTGACCCGTGTGTATGTGACAGGAGGACTGGGCAACCACCTGAATGTAGATAAAATCAAACGTCTGGGGCTTTTGTCTCAGGTTCCGTCTGACCGGTTTCAGGTCTTGCCCAATGCAACCCTTTGGGGATGCAAACTTTCTTTGACCGGACAGGACACTGCCGGCTGGAAAGATATTTTGCAGCGTCTGGTCTATTGTCCGCTTGAAACAGCAGCGGAATTTCAGGACCTCTATTGTGAGCATTTGTTTTTTCCTTATGAATAATTTTAAAGATAACAGGATATGAAAATGAAGAAACATTTAATTTTGAGCATGCTGTTGCTGGGGTTTGCAGGCATGCTGGAAGCGGAGAATGTGCAGCGTACCCTGCCGGATGTCGTTGAGGGAGTCCGTGACGAGGTGATTTCCCTGAACGGAGAGTGGCAGTTTCAGTATGCTCCGGGAGAGAAATGGGAACGTGTGACGGTTCCGGGGGAACTGGCCATGCAGGGATATGGCATTGAGCATGATAAACCGGTTTTGTATAAGAAGACGGTTCTTGTGCCGGCTGACTATCGGGGTAAGCAGGTGATTTTACGCTTTGACGGAGTTTATTCGTATGCACGTCTGTGGGTCAACGGCAAGCAGGCTGCCGAACATGCCGGAGGATTTACCCGCTGGGAAACGGATATCACCTCTTTGATCCGCATCGGAAAGAAAAACGAAATCCGTCTGGAAGTAACCGACCGGCTGAATGACATATCTTATGCTTCAGGATACGCCCATCATCCTATCGGAGGAATCTTGAGAGGTGTTTCCCTCTATGCGCTTCCGGAAAGCAACATGCGGGATTTCTTTGTTGAGACCTTGCTGGATGATGCTTATCAGGATGCTGATCTGCGCATTGTTTATTCCATGTCTGCTTCTGCCAAGGTTTCATTTACCTTAAAGGAGAAGAAAAGCGGCCGGGTTTGCCTGGAGTCCGGTGTTCTGGCCTGTCAGCAGGGAGACAATGAACATCGTTTCAGAATCAGCCGTCCGGAGTTGTGGGATGCCGAACATCCGAACCTTTATGTCTTGCAGGTGAATGTCCAGTCGGCTGACGGCGGATATTCGTTTGAACGTGAAATCGGTTTCCGGAAGATTGAGGTGAAAGGTGACCGCATGCTGGTCAATGGCAAGCAGGTGAAGCTGCGTGGAGCCTGCCGTCATGACATTCATCCTACGTTGGGGCGTACTTCTACTCCGGAACTGGACAGTCTGGATGCAGCGCTGTTCAAGCGTGCCAATATGAATTTTGTCCGGACTTCTCATTATCCTCCCACAGAAAGTTTCCTGAAATATTGTGACCGGGAAGGTATTTATGTAGAATGTGAAACGGCGGTTTGTTTTGTGGATACTTACCGTCAGAAGAATTATGCTCCCGGAAAGAGTCAGGATGATCCGGAAGCTACTGCCCAGTATCTGGGTCAGCTGGAAGAGATGGTCGCTACTTCCCGTTCGCATGCTTCCGTGCTTTTCTGGTCGATCGGTAACGAATCCGTTTATGGAAAGAACTTCCAGCTGTCGTATGACTGGCTGAAGAATGAAGACAAGACCCGTCCGGTGATATTCAGTTACCCGGGACTGGTGGAAAAAGGAAAAACAGCATTCGACCTGTTAAGCATGCACTATCCCGGCTGCGACGGTACATTGTCCCAGTTTAATGTTTCTACCCGTGGTTTCCAGGGAGAAGGAAAACCGGCTCTGTTTGATGAATGGGCGCATGTTCCTTGCTACACGTATACGACCTTGCAGGATGATCCCAATATCCGGGGATTCTGGGCAATCTCTCTGGATAAAATGTGGAGCAATCTGTTTAAGGCGCCGGGTGGCCTGGGAGGAGCTATCTGGTGTTATTCCGATGAAACATTTATGCTGCCTGTTCCGAAGAAAGGAACCTCTTACTGGATTGAGTTTGCCTATACCAAGAAGCCGAAAGACTTTAACGGCAACTGTGTCGGTTACGGTGAATGGGGAATCGTAGATGTATGGCGGAGAGAAAAGCCCGAGTTCTGGGGAACCAAGAAGGCATATTCTCCTGTCCGTGTGCTGAAGACTCAGGTGGGAGATGTTACCAGAAATACTCCGATACTGCTGCCGGTCTTTAACCGTTTTGACCATACGAATCTCAATGAGCTTACGGCTAAGGCCACTTACAAGGGACAGACTTTTGACGTAACTCTTCCTGATCTGAATCCGCATGACAAAGGTGTGTTGAGCGTGCCGGCTCAGGCCTGGGAAAATGGAAACAGCTTCCTGCTCGAATTCTTTGATGCAGAAGGACGACTGATTGATGCGGAAGAAATAGCCATAGGAAATCCGGTCCGGCCGGAATATCTGAATGCTTCCGGCAATTTGAAGCTGATGGTTGAGGATACGGACGGATATCTGAAATTAAAAGGAAAAGGTTTTGAAATTCCTTTTAACAAGTCTACCGGACTGATGGAAAATGTAACTTCACATGGAGAAATTGTCATCCGGAAAGGTCCGTTCCTGAACCTGGATTTGAATGTGAACCACCTGACCGGAGCAGAGGTCCGTGACAAAGCCCAAAACTACATTGTTGCCGACAAGGACTGGAAGAAGAAGGATTTTCGTTACGTGCTGAAAGGCTCGGAATGCCATGTCTTCCTTTCCGGAAACTATTTGGGTGTTGATCTGGAACTTCAGATGACAGTGGAGGCTGACGGAACAGTGACATTCAACTATCAGACTCAGGGAGAACCGAACGGCTGGCTGAGAGAGGCCGGATTGAAGTTCTATCTGACGGATAATTTTGCAGAGCTGGAATGGAAACGTGACGGATACTGGTCTTATTACCCGGAAGATAATTTTGCCGGAAATGCAGGACAGACTCCTTTATATAATAAGAAAAAAGTGGAATATGAGGAAGATCCGCAACAACCCTGGAATATGGACACCTATAATTATTACTATTTCTCAGACAAGGGAGCCATCTGTCAGCGTCCGTTGACGAATAAGGCAAAGGGAATGAAAGAGAACATTTATGAGTATCAGCTGAAAACTGCGGATAATCATTTGCTGACCGTTCTGTCGCGTGAAGGCAGTCTGGGATGCAGAATGAACAAGATGTCGGATGACCAGCTGATCCTTTATGTCAATAATCGCTGGGACTACCCTGAAATAGCCTGGGGTGATTATTGCAAGGAACTGGAGGTAACTCCGGTTTCCGGACTGATCAAAATACGTTTATGAAACCTTTTCTCAGGTAGATTTTCTGAGGTAATATATGTTTGGCAAGTCTGATTGATCAGACTTTGAATGAATCCTCTGTTCCGGCTTTCCGTTGTAAAGGCTGGGGCGGAGGATTTCCTTTTTCAGCAGATCAGGCTAAAGAAGAAAGTTGTTATTATAAAATTTAATATTTTCTATTGTTTATTTGAATTTTTTCTATAGTTTTGTAGCAACCTTTATTTAGAAAACCACAAGTTATTGTTATTAATATAATTTTAATATTATGAAACTAAGAAATGTAAATTACCGAGGCAGACTGGCAATTTTGACGGGTGCATTCTGTTGTACATCCTTGCCAATGGCTGCACTTCCGACTTCTGTTGAAGCCGCCTCTCCCAATGAGATTACCCAGCAGACGATGAAGGTAAAAGGTTTGGTTCTGGACGCATCGACTGGTGAACCTGTGATTGGTGCCAATGTCATTGTGAAAGGAACGACCAATGGTGTGATTACAAACCTGGATGGCGTGTATGAACTGAATGTACCGACAGGTGCTGTCCTGCAGATTTCATTTGTCGGCTATAAGACCATTGAAGTGAAGGCTGAACCCAACATGAAGGTAAACCTGAAGGAAGACACCGAAACGCTGGATGAAGTTGTTGTTGTCGGTTACGGTACTCAGCGTCGTGAAAGTCTGACCGGTTCTTTACAGACAGTCAAGGAAAATAAACTGAAGGATGTTACTACGGCCAATGTGGAAAACATGTTGAACGGTAAAGTTTCCGGAGTTTTCGTTGCTCCGGGTTCCGGTCAGCCGGGTTCAAGCGGTGCCGTGATGGTTCGTGGTAAGGCATCTATCAACGGTAGTTCATCTCCGTTGTGGGTAATCGACGGTGTAATTGTCGGTGATGGAGCCGGACAGTTGAATCCTGCCGATATCGAAACCATGACCATCCTGAAAGATGCAGCTTCTACTGCTATTTATGGTTCTCAGGGAGCCAACGGTGTTATCCTGGTAACTACCAAGAGCGGAAAGAGCGGTAAGATGACAGTCAATGTATCAGCTAAGGCCGGTGTCAGCAGATTGAATAATGGAAATCTGGAAATGATGGACGGTGCTGAATTGTATGATTACTATAAGTCATTCAGCAATGCTGACCAGATCAATTTTCCACGCTGGAATGAAGACTTGCGCAATGCCAATTTTGACTGGTGGGATCTGGCGACTCAAAGCGGCGTGACTCAGGAATATAATGTCTCTCTTTCCGGAGGCGGTGAAAAAATCAATTCTTATTTCTCTATGGGTTACTATGACGAAGAAGGTGCAGTGAAAGGATATGATCTGCAGCGTTACAACTTCCGTTATCGTACCAATTACAAACCTTTCTCCTGGTTGACCATCAAACCGTCTGTTGCCGGTGCAATGCGTAATACGCATGATGCCCAGTATTCTGTAACAGCCATGTACTCTATGTTCCCGTGGGACAGTCCGTATGATGAAAACGGCAATCTGGTTCCCGACCGTTACAGCGGATGGGTGAACAGCCAGTCAACCAACTACTTGAACGACCTGAGCTATGGTAACCATACAGACTACAAGACCTATGAGTTCAGTGGAAACTTTGATTTTGATATCCGGATTACGGACTGGCTGACTTTTAACTCCATCAATAATTTCCGCTGGACCGGTTATTACTATAATTCTTATTCTGATCCCCGATGTGAGGGAGCTTCCGGTGTAAACGGACGTTTGTCAGAATATCAGAGTAATACAGTACGTCGTTATACCAACCAGATTCTGCGTTTCAACAAAATGTGGGGCAAACATTCATTGAATGCCTTGCTGGCGTATGAATTCAATGACTATCAGGGCAAGGCTATCTCAGCTACCGGTACCGGTTTTGTACCCGGATTTGAGGTACTTGATGTTACAGCGATTCCTGAAGATGTAGGCGGAAGCCTGAGCGAATGGGCTATGCAGTCTTATCTCTTCAAGGCAATTTATTCTTATGACAACCGTTATCTGGGTGAAGTTTCTTTCCGTCGGGATGGTGCTTCCAATTTCGGTGATGAAAATAAATATGGTAATTTCTTCTCTGTCAGTGCCGGATGGAATATCAACCGTGAAAAATGGTTCAAGGCTGACTGGGTGAACAACCTGAAGCTGCGTGCTTCCTATGGTACGGTAGGTAACCGTCCGAGTTCACTTTATCCGCAGTATGACCTTTATTCTATCTCTGCTAAGTATAACGGAACTTCCGCTGCTTTGATCAGTCAGATCGGTAACAAGGAACTTACCTGGGAAAAGACTTATACAACAGGCGTCGGTCTGGATGCATCCATGTTCCAGGAACGTTTCCGCTTCTCATTTGATTATTACTACAAGTACACTTCCAACATTCTGTTTGCAGTACCTGTATCCGGTCTTACCGGTGTAACTTCCCGCTGGAAGAATGTGGGTGAAATGGAAAACCAGGGTATTGAACTGACTGTCGGTGGCGATATCATCCGTACCAGAGACTGGAACTGGAGTGTAGAAATGAATCTGGGTCATAACAGAAACCGTATCAAGGAACTGTATGGAAACAATACGGAAATTATCCGTGGCGGTGGCATCGGTATCGCCGGTGAAGCCGACAAGATTCTGAAAAAAGACTATGACAGCGACAGCTTCTACATGGTAGAATGGGCAGGTGTCAATCCTGAAACGGGAGCTCCGCAATGGTACAAGCATACCAAAGATGAAAACGGTAATATTACCGGACGTGAAATTACTGAAAAGTATGCAGAAGCAGATCAGGTGATCTGTGATGCTTCCACTCCGAAACTGTTTGGTGGATTCAATACAACTCTTGCATGGAAAAACATTGATCTGACAGCCGTATTCGGTTACTCCATCGGTGGCAAGATCTATAACTATTCCCGTCAGGAATACGATTCTGATGGTGCCTATACAGACCGTAACCAGATGAAGCTGATGGACGGATGGACCCGTTGGGAAAAGCCGGGTGACATTGCTACGCATCCTGTTGCTTCCTACAATAACTCATCCAACTCCAACAAAGCTTCTACCCGTTACCTGGAAGATGGTGATTACCTGAAGCTGCGTTCACTGACGATCGGTTACAACCTGCAGTTGCCGAAATACTACATTCAGAACATGCGTATCTTCTTTACCGGTGAAAACCTGTTCTGCGTAACCGGATATTCCGGTGTGGATCCTGAAATTCCGGCCAGTGGAGGTTCTGTCATCGGTTCTACCGGTCCGAGTGTTTATCCCTCTACCCGCAAGTACATGTTTGGTATTAACTTAACCTTTTAATTAGCTGATTCGTATGAAAAAGATTATATCAACCTCTTTGTTGGTGACCGCCTGTCTGTGCGGAACATTGACATCATGTGACATTGAACGCCTGCCCAAAGGCAGCATGGCTGCAGAACAGATTACGAATGATCCTCTGGCTTCCCTTGACGGTCTGGTGGATGGTGCTTATGCCCAGTTGAAAGACTGGTCGGATCCGATGCACCGTCTCGGTGAATATGCAGGTGATAATATGATGATCCGTGGTGCATCTACCGATGCATTCTATGAATTCATCACCTTCTCCCGTACTCCGAACAACTACCGTCTTCAGAACTTCTGGGATTATGGCTATAAGGCCATTGCCCAGGCTTCAAATATCATCAAGATGATTGAAGAAGGACAGGATCCGGAAATTGACAGCAAGCTGGGTGAATGTTATTACATCCGTGGTATGATGTACTTCTACCTGTGCCGTGCGTTCGGCCGTCCGTATTATCAGGCTCCTGACAAGAATCTGGGTGTACCTATCGTCAATGGTACTCCGGATGATATGGACAATCTTCAGTTGCCCGACCGTTCGACTGTGAAGGAAGTCTACGAACAGGCCATTAGTGACCTGAAGAAGGCAGAAGCCATGATTACAGAAAACAAGGGACCGGCATACGCATCCAAGGAAGCTGCACAGGCCATGCTTTCCAGAGTTTACCTGTATATGAGTGGAACTTACAGCAATCCGAATGCGGAATATGCCCAGCTGGCCGTTGATTATGCCACTAAGGTGATTGAATCCGGTCAGTATGAACTGCTGGGACACGATGAATTCATGACTTATAATACGATTGTTCCTGAAAATAATAAGGAATCCATTTTTGTAGTGAAGCGTGTGGCTTCCGAGTTCTCCGGATATGACCATTATTACGGTATCGGCGGTATGTATGGTGTTGTCGGAGGTATGGGTTGGGGCGAAATGTATGCCAGTGCCAAGTATCTCGACCTGCTGAATGAGACAGGACGTAACGACTGGCGTCCGGACAGCAAAAAGATTGTAGATGCACGTGCCAACTTCATTGCTCCGCAGTATGTACAGGATGATAACGGAAATTATACGAATGTGTTCCGTTTCATCAAGAATGTATATGATACCAGTGGCAATGTGATCAACTTCAACTACGTGCAGGCTAAGCTGAACCAGAACGGAGGCAATTATACTTGTACAGAAACCATTGACGGTGTGGACAAGACTTATGCGATGACTCCGGTGGATGCTTCCCAACAGATCTATTCCATCCAGTATTCCGACGGACAGACCTATACTGGTGTCATTGATTATCAGATGTCATTGAACCGTGTATATCCGATGTTCTACATTACGAAGTGTTCTTACGAAGGTGAAGAATCTCACCTGCATTCACCGATTATTTCCCGATTGGGTGAGATTTACCTGAACCGTGCTGAAGCATATGCCAAACTGGGTAATTACGGTGCTGCCCTGACTGACCTGAATACCATTCGTGAACGCTCTATTCCGGGTGCCGGATATGCTTCTCTGGATGCTAATAATGCTCCTGAACTTATCGACAAGGAACGTCAGCTTGAATTGGCTTATCAGGCAGAGCGAAGCTATGACGTATTCCGTAACGGTGAACCGTTGACCCGTCATTATCCGGGTCCGCACAATGCAATGGAAGATGTTCCGGCTACGGATTATCGTGTAACTTATTACATTCCGCAAAGTGCGATCAATGCATATCCGAGCGGATGTACGCTGACACAGAATCCGACCAGCGATGCAGGTGTGATTCTGAATTAACAGGCTTTTCTGGATAAATAATAAAGTTTGTCTTGAGAGGGATTACAGAGAACCGGCTGTGAAGCCGTGGCTGTAATCCCTCTTTTTTATGGAACAAGGCATAGTCAATCGACTGCACGATGTCCTCGCATTGACTGGTCAATGCAAAAGCAACGACCGCACGATTGGGCCGCAACGACCGCACGTTTGGGCTTCAACGACCGCACGTTTGGGCTTCAACGACCGCACGATTCAGCTGCAACGGGCATTACAGTTTTTGGGCGTATTCACTGGGGGTATAGCCGGTTACCTGCTTGAACTGATGATTGAAATGGGAGAGACTGTTGTAGCCGCAGTCGTATGCCACCTGGCTGATATTGATGTTTTTGTTGATCAGCAGTTTGGTTGCGTATGAGATTCTCAGTTCCGTGAGGTATTCAAACATTCTTTTCCCGGTATGTTTTTTATAGTATCTGCAAAGTGCACTTGGATTCATACCGACATTACACGCAATGTCTTCCAGGGCGATATTGTTCTGGTAGTTCTTGTTGATAAACAGATGCACCTTGTTGATAATCGGATCTTCTGTCGAATCACTGTTGATATAGTTCTCTGTTGTCAGGGTTGCATGATTGCATTCGGAACTTAGCCTGTAGAGTAAAGTATAAAGTCCTTCGATCTTTTCAAATCCTTCTTTGGTAACCAGGGAGCGGAACAGTTCTTTTAAAGCCTCAATGCTGCCTCCGGTAAAGAAGACCCCTTTCTGAGATTTCTTCAGGAGGGAATAAATATTCTCCAGTTCGGGAATGTCGTGTAAGCTGGCGGGAAAGATCCGGTCATCAAACTGGGTATAGACAGACCGTGAAACCAGTCCGGAGTTCTGGTAGTATTCGTCTGCGCTGAGCCACAGATGGGGGAGATTCTTTCCGATCAGCATGAAGTCGCCCGGAGAAAGCTCCTGGATGGAATCGCCTACGAAGCTGAGTCCTTTGCCTTCCTCTATCAGAATCAGTTCATATTCCGGATGGATATGTAAAGGTGCGGCAAAGTAGGGATTCGTGTACGAAACCACAGAAAATGAAGTTCCTTTTCTCTTCTCTACTTTTTCGAAGGTAGCTTCCATCTGATGTAAGGAGTTTGTTTTCATCTTTTTGTTCAGGCAAATAAATCACACAACCATGCAAATATACTATAAAACGATTTAAAAAGCAACGTGTAAATTTGTCAGCAGTAAAAAACTAATACGATTATGAAACATAGAGAACGGGTTATCAGAGCTTTAAATCATGAAGAAACGGACAGGCCTCCTTTTCAGGCCACATTTACTCCGGAATTTGCAGATCGTTTACGCGAAGTCTTTCATCTTCCCAGACAGTTTTCGGAACCACACCACAGAGACTGGTACGGATATGAGCTGGAGAAGCTGACAGGACAGGATTTGCTTCAGGCCAGTGTCGGATGGTCTACCAACTATTACTTGAAGCAGGAGCCTTACACGGACGAATGGGGAGTCGAATGGAAGATTGATCCTTATGAAACTCCGTTTGGCATCGGACATTATACGAACATTGCCCGGAATCCTCTGCGGGATAATGATGAACTGGCAATGGCTTATAAGGCACCCGATCCTCACCGGCCGGAGCTTTATAAGAATGTGGAGCGTCTGGTGAAGGAATATGGCGATGAATATTATATTATCGGGCGTATTCACTGTACCATCTTTGAGTCTGCATGGGCTTTGAGAGGACTTGATACGCTGATGACCGATTTTTATATCAATCCGGATCTGACCAATCACCTGCTGGATGAGACCGGAGGCTTCCATAAGGAAGTGGCTAAGAAGATGGCACAGATAGGTGTTGACATGATCTGGCTGGGTGATGACATGGGAGCACAGGATTCACTGATGATTGATCCGGAACTGTGGCGCGAGTTCTTCAAGGGCAGAATGGCCGATATCATCCGCACGGTGAAAGAAATTAAGCCGGATATCAAGGTGGCTTATCATACGGACGGCTGTAATTACGACATTATTCCCGATCTGATCGAAATCGGTCTGGATGTATTGAATCCTATCCAGACGGAATGTATGAATCCGGAGATCCTGCAGGAAAAATATGGAGATCAGCTTTGTTTCTTCGGGGGAGTGGCGGTTCAGTCAACCTTGCCCATGGGAACTCCTGAACAGATAGAAAAGGAATATGCATGGCTGAAAAACTCTGTAGGAAAGGGAGGAGGATGGATTTGTGCTCCGACTCACCATGTGCAGCTGGATACTCCGATGGAGAATTTCTTCCATTTGCTGAAAACTGTAGGAACCATCGGTTAATGCAAAGACAGATTCAGACAAGAGCGGGAAACTGCCGTAAAAAGGATTGGTTATACTGAAAAAGCATTCTGTGTATGAGATTGAAAAAGATACTGTTGTTGGGAGGTCTGTTAAGTCTGACCCTGACTTCCTGGTCGCAAGACAAGAAATGGGTGGAAGTGGCTTATGACGACTGTGGCGAGAAAGGAAAACAGCCTCATCTGGTTTTGGGGGAAAATTATGAAATGCCGGCTGAACTGTCGGGCAGCACGGCCCAGCGTTCCTGCAATTTCGGCGGGAAGGTGATCTATGCATTCGATAAGATGGATATTCATGCCGACTATCGGATGGAAGTGACTTTTCTGGCCGACAGTGAACGGATCATAGAAATTGTCGCCGATGGAAATCCAGTCTGTGAGTCTATCCATCTTCCGGCGGGAGAGGTAGTAAAGAAAACAATCGATTTGCCCCGTCACTCGTTTGCCTACGGTCAGTTCGTGATGGTGGTGAATCCCGTCAAGGGACCTAATGCCATTATTTCCGAGATCCGGATTTTATCTTCCGATCCGGGACAGCTGGCTGCCGTGTCTGAAGAGTCACGCGAGGCATTGAAGTCGGTTCAGGCTTATGTCGTAGACACTCAGGTGGATGCGGAACAGGTGTTGCCGACCTATGTCCCGGTACCGGCTTCCGTGAAGGATGTCTACCGGAATCAGCTTTCCCTCAATGGGGAGTGGCTGTTCTCAGAACAGGCGAAAGGAGAAGACTGGCATCGCATTATGGTACCGGGAGAATGGTGCATGCAGGGCTTTAAGGTGGATTCTGCCGCATTTGCCCGTTATCAGAAAAACTTTGAAGTGCCGCAGGACTGGAAAGGCAAGCAGGTCATCCTTCGTTTTGACGGAGTTCATAGTGAATATAAGGTGTTTGTCAACCACCGTCAGGTAGGTTCCCATCTGGGAGGAATGACACCGTATGAAGTCAACATTACGGATGCCTTGCAGGATGGAACGAATGTCCTGTCTCTTCAGGTGCGGAGTGAATCGCTGGCCGATATGCTGGGAAGCCTTACCCAATATGCCGCTCATCAGCTGGGAGGTATCACCCGTAAGGTTACCCTGTTCGCTGTTCCTGACATTCATCTCTCGGATCTGCGTATTCAGACAGACCTGGACGAGAACTATCGGGATGCACGTCTGAAACTTTATGTAGCGGTCAGAAATGATTCCGACCGTCCGTCCCGGAAAGTATCTTTGAAGGCCGTTTTGGACAAGCATGAGGCATCCGGTTCCCTGGACTTGCCGGAAATCGCTCCGGGAGAAACCTGGAAGGGATGGCTGGAGATGGACGTGAAGTCACCTTTGCTGTGGGACAATGAGCATCCCAACCTGTACCGGCTTCATCTGGATTTGTATGAAGGAGAAAATTCCATAGCACAGATTGAGAAAAAATTCGGCTTCCGTGAAGTGGAGGTGCGGGGAAACCGTCTGCTGGTCAACGGCCGTCCTGTCAAGTTGAGAGGAGTCTGCCGTCATGAGGCTCATCCTCTTTACGGACGTTCGCTGACCGATGAGGAATGGAAGGCCGATGCAGAACTGTATCGGGCTGCCAACTGTAACTTCATCCGAACCTCTCATTATCCTCCGGCAGAAGAGTTCATTGAATATTGCGATGAACTGGGGCTGTTTGTCGAACTGGAAGCACCTGTATGCTGGATCGGTCATCATGCCAATGAGAACTGGCAGAAGCTGAATTATAAGGATGAAAAATATTATGACTACGTTCTGCAGGCTGATATGGAAACTGTACATTTCTACCGGAACCATCCTTCAGTCATTTTCTGGTCGATGGCCAACGAATCCTACTGGAACAAAGGATTTGCACAGGTTGCCGAATACATGAAGAAAGCGGATACAACCCGTCCGTTTGCTTTCCATGATCAGGCCTATGGCGGTTTCAACAATCAGGGCAGTACGGCTCCGATAGCCAACATTCATTATCCCGGACCGGGAGGATATCAGGAAGCGGCCAAAAGTGACCGTCCGATGACGTACGGAGAATACTGTCATCTGAACGTCTATAACCGCAGTGAACTGGTGACTGATCCCGGTATCCGCAGTGACTGGGCCCTGGCACTGGCTCCGATGTGGGAGAACATGTATGCAACAGATGGTGTTCTCGGCGGTTCAATCTGGTCGGGTATTGATGACATTTTCCAGTTGCCGGACGGAAATGCTGTGGGATACGGTGCCTGGGGACCTGTGGACGGATGGCGCCGTCCGAAGCCTGAGTACTGGGACATGAAAAAGATCTATAGTCCGGTCAAGTTACATACCGAAGCCCTGGAACCCGCCCGGAAACTGGTGATTGATGTGGAAAACCGCTATACTTATACGAACCTGAACGAGCTGAAGATCCGTTGGACTTACGGAAAGGAAAGCGGAATGTCTGTACTTGATGTAGCCCCTCAGGGCCGTGGACAACTGGTGGTAGAGGTCAGTGATCCTTCTGCTTCCAATCAGCTGAGCCTGGAATTTGTCGACCCCAGAGGATTTGTGGCCGATGAGTACCTGATTCCGGTGGGTGAGCAGAAGCAGAATCAGGTGGAAGCACCTGCCAGACAACGTACGAAGGTGAAACAGGATAAATCCCGTATTCGCATATACGGAAAGAACTTCACCTGTCTGGTAGACCGTTCTACCGGAATGATCCTTTCCGTGGAGAAAGACAACAGACAGATACTTTCCGGAGGTCCGTGGCTGATGGCGCTACCTCTGACAGGCGGAGGATGCTATCCGAACCATAATGCCGAGACTCCGGTATTCAATGATTTGTGCAAAGGATGGAAAGTAACTGGTGTGGAAGTTTCGGAAGAAGGACAGGACGTCCGTCTGAAAGTCAGCGGATCGTATGACGGTTTCGACGGACAGTATGAAATGATATGCAATGCGAACGGAGAGATCCGGGTTGATTATCAGTTTACGGTTCGTACGGCTGTCAATCCGAGACAATGGGGAATGGTCTTTGAGACCCCTGCCGGATTTGAAGAAACCTTCTGGCGCAGAAAGGGACTCTGGAGCGTCTATCCGGCAGATCATATCAGCCGTCCGTCCGGTACGGCAAAGAGCTTTTATCCGGAAGTACCTGCCGTACAGAATCCCCGTATCAAACCGGCCTGGGCATGGAGCAAGGACTTCAACCAGCTGGGAAGCAACGATTTCCGTTCTACCCGTAGAAACATCTGGTATGCAGGATTGCAGGATGTGGAAGGACAGTCCCGGGTAACGGTTGTTTCTGACGGCCGGCAGCACTGGCGTTCCTGGAAAGAAGGAGAGAAGACCTGCTTCCTGGTGGCAGACTTTGTGACGGCAGGCGACGAAATGTTTTTAGGCAGCCATTATGCGCCTTACCGGAAACCGCTTAAGGTGGGAGACGTGATCAGTGGCAGTATTATTTTGCGTGTAAGATAAGAGCAGATTATGAATACATTCTCCGTTTTAGACAGTGTCATCTTCATCGTTTATGTACTCCTGATCGTGGTAATAGGCCTTTGGTGTTCCCGTACCCGTAAAGGAGGCGTAAAAGACTCGAAGGAATATTTCCTGGCAGGGAATACATTGCCCTGGTGGGCAATTGGAGCTTCCGTCATAGCGTCCAATATATCGGCAGAGCAGTTTATCGGCATGTCCGGATCCGGCTTTGCCATCGGACTGGGAATCGCTTCCTATGAGTTTGTAGCTGCCGCTTCCCTGATTGTGGTTGCCGTATTTTTTCTGCCTATCTTCCTGAAGACGAAAATTTATACGATGCCTCAGTTTCTGGAAATCCGTTATGGAAAACCAGTCAAGACTCTCATGGCATTCTTCTGGCTGCTGGTTTTTATTTTTGTCAATCTGACCTCCATCCTTTATCTGGGAGCCCTGGCCATTCATAAAGTGGTCGACATACCGGTCGGATTCAGTATTGTCTGTCTGGCTGTCTTTGCCGGAGCCTATGCCATCTATGGAGGACTGAAAGCGGTGGCACTGACCGACATGGTACAGGTGATCTTCCTGATCGGGGGCGGCCTGCTGACTACCTGCATAGCCCTGAATCACTATTCGGAAGATGCCGGTGCTATAGCCGGAATGCAGAAACTGATAGCGCAGGTTCCGGAAAAGTTTGACATGATCCTTGATCCCTCCAATCCGGATTATAAATATTTGCCGGGAATCGGGGTTATTCTGGGCGGACTGTGGGTCAGTGCCCTGTATTATTTCGGATGCAATCAGTACATCATCCAGCGTGCCCTGGCAGGCAAAAGCCTTTCGGAAGCCCGTATGGGACTCGTCTTTGCCGGTCTGCTGAAACTGATTCTTCCTCTGATCGTCGTGATCCCCGGAATCGTAGCTTTTGCCCTGGATGCCCCTCTGGAGAAGCCCGATCAGGCCTATCCCTGGCTGATGCATAATTTTATCCCTTCGGGAGTGAAAGGAATCGCATTCGCAGCGCTGGTGGCAGCCGTGGTCAGTTCGCTGGCCTCGATGGTAAACAGCATTACGACGATTTTCACGATGGATATCTACAAGGAATATTTTGCGGGAAAGGATGTGCCGGAGAAACGTCTGGTGAATGTCGGCCGCTGTTTCGGATTCTTCAGTCTGGTACTGGCCGTACTGATCGCCCCTGCACTGGCCGGTCTGGAACAGGCCTTCCAGTTTATACAGGAGTTTACCGGTTTCATCAGTCCGGGAGCCCTGGCCATCTTTGTCATGGGATTCTTCTGGAAACGGGCAGAGATGAAAGGAGCCCTGGCTGCGGCTGCAGGAACCTTTGTCTTCTCGCTGGTACTTATGCTGTTTTTCCCGGAGATCTCCTTTATTGACCGGATGGCCTATGTCTTTATCCTTTGCGTACTGCTGATCGTGGTGTTTGGGCTGTTGTCCGGCAAGAAGACAGATGAAAGAGCAATTATTCTGGAGCCGGGACTGTTTGCCACCACCTGGACCTTCAAGCTCCTGAGCGGAGTGATCCTGGCTATTCTGGGTGTGATTTATTATGTATTTTGGTAATAATTAAAGTCTATAAATATGGAAGAGTTGTTAGAACGAATTGCAAAATGTGTGGAGTTGGGTAAGATTAACGAGAAAACCCCTTATCCCCCTGCCATGAAAGGACAGCCTGGAGCCGATGAGCTGACCTTGCAGGCACTGAATGAAGGAATTTCTCCGTCAGATATTCTTCAGAAAGGTCTGATTGTCGGAATGGAACGTATCGGAGTGAAATTCAAGGCCAATCAGGTGTTTGTTCCCCAGGTGCTGATGAGTGCCAAGGCAATGGGAACGGCGATGAATCATCTCAAGAAGTTCTTTAAGGACGGAAGCGTGCAGCGTAAGGGAACGGTCATCATCGGCACCGTGGAAGGAGACTTGCATGATATCGGCAAGAACCTGGTAGCCATGATGGTGGAAGGAAACGGATACGAGGTGATTGATTTGGGAGTGGATGTAAAGGCTGAGAAATTTGAAGAAACCCTGGAACAGCATCCGGGAGCCTTTGTCTGCATGTCTGCCTTGCTGACCACCACCATGATTCACATGGAAAAGATTAATCAGCTGCTCAAGGAAAAACATCCGGAAGTCAAGACATTTATCGGAGGAGCACCCGTAACAGCGGATTTTGCCAGACAGATCGGAGTCGACTATTATTCAGACGGTCCGCAGGATCTGGTGGAAACATTGAACAAGCTGAGTGCCTGAGAGGGGAAAAAGAGTAATAGGAGGACTTGTTATGAATCAATGGATCAATGAAATATTTCAGAACAGCAAGCGTGTGGCTGTTCCTGTAATGACCCATCCCGGAATAGAACTGACGGGACACCGGGTGATTGAAGCCGTGACAGACGGCCGTGTACATTACGAAGCCATCAAATACCTGGCCGATCATTATCCCTCTTTTGCCACTTCCACCATCATGGACCTGACGGTGGAAGCTGAGGCCTTCGGATGTCAGATAAACTTTCCGGAAGATGAAGTTCCCAGTGTGGTGGGCAGACTGGTCAGTGATGCAGACTCCGTGGCAGCCTTGCAGGTTCCCGATTTGCAGGCAGGACGGGTACCCGAATACCTGAAAGCTGTCCGGCTGGCAGTGGAACATATCACCGACCGTCCCGTACTGGCCGGATGCATCGGCCCTTTCTCACTGGCCGGACGTTTGTATGACATGTCAGAAATCATGGTTGCCATTTATACAGATCCGGAAGTGATTCTTCAGTTGCTGGATAAATGTACGGCATTTATTCTCAAGTATTGTGCAGAACTGAAACGTCTGGGAGCTTCGGGAGTCTTCATCGCAGAACCGGCAGCCGGACTGCTCTCCAATGAAGACTGCATGGCCTATTCCACCGTGTTTATCCGGCAGATCGTACAAACCTTGCAGGACGATGACTTTGCGGTAATCCTTCATAACTGCGGCAACACCGGACAGTGTACCCAGGCCATGGTAGAGAGCGGGGCGGCCGCACTGCATTTCGGGAACGCCATAGATATGGTGAGCGCCCTGCAGGAATGCCCTTCCAGTCTGTTGGTCATGGGAAACATAGATCCCGTCGGAATTATGAAACAGGCCTCTCCGGAGGTTGTCAGAAAAGAAACCCTGGCCTTGCTGGAGGCTACAGCTTCCTGCCGGAACTTTGTATTGTCCACAGGATGTGACGTACCTCCCCAGGTTTCGCAGGAGAATATTGCAGCCTTTTTCCAGGCACTGGATGAGTTTAACCTTTACATGGTGTATAATCTCAATACCGGAGAAATTCCGGATCAGGCACAGGCTCCGGACTGAATGCTGCACGTGAAAGGCTGAAACTGGACCGCCTGTAAATGGGGACCAATTTTGTTCCGCACCATCTTCCGCTGATCAGAAACCTCCTCAAGTAAATAACTATCAACGGTTTACAATCACCGAAGCGAGTCCTTTCCCCGAATTTCTGCCAGCTTTGCCAGGCTTCTTTTAAACTATTATAGTTAGTGCGGACAAAAATAGTTACATTTCTGTCCGCACTTTCCCCTATAAGTTTATATATAGGGTGGCAAAGCTGGCAGAAAACGATATAACCTGCTCATTAGTTGTCTGTTTCATCTAAAAATATTATCTTTGCACTATCCCTTTAAATGCACAAGATTATGAGTAATTACATCCGTTTTGACTGGGCAATGAAACGCCTGCTGAGAAACAAGGCTAACTTTGCCGTACTGGAAGGTTTTCTGACAACACTGCTCCGTGACCGGATCAAAATACAGAAACTGCTTGAAAGCGAAAGCAATCAGGAAGAGGAATTTGACAAGTATAACCGGGTGGATCTGCTGGCCGAGGACTCCAAAGGGACTCTGCTGCTGATTGAAATCCAGAACAACAATGAATATGCTTACTTTCAGCGTATGCTCTTCGGTACGTCAAAACTGGTGACTGAATATATCAACCGGGGAGAAGGCTACGACAAGGTAAGAAAAGTGTATAGTATCAACATTGTCTATTTCTCATTAGGACATGGAAAGGATATTGTGTATCACGGAAAAACAGAATTCCGGGGAATACACCAGAACGATATACTGGAATTATCTCCATTCCAGCGCCAGACGTTTAAGGTCGACACAGTCAGCCAGTTGTATCCGGAATATTATATCCTGAAAGTGAACGATTTCAATCAGGTTGCCCAAACACCGCTGGAAGAATGGATCTATTATCTCAATACCGGAGAAATTCCAGATCAGGCACAGGCTCCGGGACTGAATGCTGCACGTGAAAGGCTGAAACTGGACCGTATGAGCAAAGATGAACTGAAAGCTTATTACCGCCATCTGGATAATATTGTGATCCTGAGAGACAATATCAATACGGAACGTGCGGAAGGCAGAGCAGAAGGCAGAGCGGAAGGAAGAGCAGAAGGAAGAGCAGAAGGAAGAGCGGAAGGCCTGGAAGCAGGACGGCAGGAAGAGCGCCGGCAAAATGCAATCCGGATGAAAGCAAAGGGATTCCCTACTCAGGACATTGCAGACATCACCGGACTATCTCCGGAAGAAATTGACCGCCTGTAAATGGGGACATTCGCATCTGATCTGATGTAAGCAATCAGTAAAACCCCGTCAGATACCAGCCTTGATTCAAAAGAGATAGAATCTAAAAGCGGTTCCGAATGCGAGATTATATACGCCAATGGTGTAACGCTTCGTGTCGGATGGTCTGCTAATTATTATGCAGCCTTACTGCCGAAGTGCAGAGCTGCGCAATGGTTTCCCGGTGGGTGATCAGGATCAGCGTCTTGTCCTGTACCTGCCGGGAAAGTCGTTCCAGCAGCTTCCGTTCCGTTTCTTCATCCAGGGAAGAAGTCGGTTCATCCAGCAGGAGGATGCTTCCGGGGCGGAGCAGGCCGCGGGCAATTGCAATCCGTTGTGCCTGGCCTTCACTGAGTCCTGCCCCCTGTTCACCACAAAGCGTATCCAGTCCTTCCGGTAAGGTCATGACAAAATCGGCAACAGCCGTATGCAGAGCAGCCTGCAGTTCAGCTTCCGTTGCCTCCGGTTTTCCCAGCAGCAGGTTATCCCGGATCGTTCCGCTGATCAGTGTGTTTCCCTGGGGCACATACGACAAATTGCAGCGGGTGAGGGGAGACACCTCTTCCCTTTCTTTTCCGTTATAGAGTGTCACAGACCCGCGGTCCGGTTTCAGCAAAGCCAGCATCAGTCGCAGCATCGTACTTTTTCCGGCTCCTGTCTCACCGACCACAGCAGTAAGACTTCCCGGCAGGAAGTCGTGTGAGAATCCCTGCAAGACTTTGCGGCTGCTGCCCGGATAGGAATAGTCCACGTCCTTCAGGCAAATGCCCAGTCTGCCTGGTAACCGGACCGCTTCCCCCTGTTCTTCCGGCGATAAGGATGAAAGCTCTTCCAGTCGTTCGGTGGCAGTAAATACCTGGATAAAAGCCGGAATCTGACGGCTGAGTTCCACCATGGGACGCTGTACCTGGGCAACCAGCTGCAGAAAGGCGGTCATCATACCGAAGGTGACCGAACCGTCGTACAGACCGAATATCCCCCATAAGAAGGCGGTTGTATATCCGGCGGCAAAGCCTGTCTGTACCATGATCCGTGAGAAAATGGAGAAGTCCGTACGCCGCATCACCTTCCTTTGCAGATCAGCCTGTAAGCCAGCCAGAGCCTGTTCGGCCTGTTCCGTATACTCCAGTGTGCGGATCAGGATGCGATGCTGTATCTGTTCCTGCAGGTGACTTTGTACCTGACTGTCCGTGGTACGGATTTCCCGTGAGAGCCGTCTCATCCTGCGTACATACGTTTTGCTGAAGAGCAAGGCAACCGGCGTGATGAACAACAGCAGTCCCGTCAACTGGGGATCCAGCCGGTAGAGAAAATACAAAGCCCCTGCCAGTTGTACCCCTGTGGCAAAGAGCGCCGGAATGTTCCGGCACAAAGCAGCCGTAATGACCGGTACATCCTCTACCAGACGGTTGAGCATATCTCCCGAATGCAGTTTTTCCCTTCCCATCCAGCGGCTTTCCAGAATACGTCCGAAGAGCTGGTGGCGCAGCCGGTTCCGGAAGCGGATCTCTATCCGGCTTCCCTGACGTGTGCTGATCACTGACAGCAGCAACTGGGCGATGATACATCCGATCAGACAGGCGATGCCTGTATACAGACTGGCTTCCGTATGGCGGGTGACAATGTCAATCAGATACTTGCATACCCAGACGAAGCAAAGTGACACACTCACCTGCAGGATGCCGGTCAGTCCGTTGAGTACAGCAGGCAGACGGAATCCTTCGGAAGTTTTCCATAGCCAGCCCAGGCATTCCCTGAGCCGCATTTCCTTATCCCTGTCTCTATACATGCAACCTCCTTTCTATCCGGCAGATGGCCAGCAAGTATCGCCGCAGCGGTCGCAGCCGCATCCATAACCAGGCTTTACACTGTTCTGTTACGGAGGTACAGCGGATGTAACGGCCGTTGCGGATAATTTCTATGACGGTTCCGCAGATCTGGTCCCGGTTACACTGTTCGGTAGTCTGGAGGTTGCCGTCGCCCATCAGGGTCATTTCATTATCCCGGATGGCAATGATCCGGTGAAGGATATATCCCCTGTCCGGAATCCGTGCCAGCACGATATCCCCTCTGTGAACCGTTTTCTTCTTTTGCAGGATGATGCTGTCCCTGTCGCCTGTGATAAAAGGAAGCATGCTGTTTCCCCTGGCCCGCAGTTTCACCCGGTGTCCTGTCTGGAGCAGGCTGGTCACTTCGGAAAGCATACTTTCATTAGGAAGTGTGATTTTCAACTCCGAATTTGGTTGGTCTGTCATGTACTGTCTGAAAACAAACATGGATTCCATACCGCCGGACAGTCCGTAAAGACTGTCCGCGGCAGGAATCCATGAACCTAATTTAATTAAAAATCTGAATTATTCTCCACGGGTGATAACGGCACGGCTCAGACGAGGATCATTGTAGAACATGTTATCCACTCCACCCTTGTAGTCCATGCGAAGCTGTGAAGCCGAAACGCCGAACTCTTTGGTCAGGCAGTCGAATACAGCCTGTGCACGTTCCTTGCTCAGCTGTTCGTTTCTCTTCTTGCTGCCGGTACCGGCATCCGAGTAACCGGTGATGGTATATACCGTATTCGAGTCGGATGACTTGATTACTTCAGCCAGCATACCCAGGTTTACACGTGCTTCGTTTGACAGTTCACTCTGTCCCATGGCGAAGACAATCAGGCTTCCGGAAGCAACCTTCTTGACAGCCACTTCAGCTGCTTTCTGGTTACCTTCAGCAATGGCCTTCTGCAGACGCTCGTTTTCTTCAGTCAGTTTGTTCAACTGAGCCCGCATGTCATTGATGGCAGCGTTGTCATAACGGGTAACCGTCTTGCTGCGATCCCATCCGCGGCGTTTGAACTTGTAAGTCAGACCGACCGTTGCTCCCAGCAGACCATCGAATTTGGATCCTCCGATTTCCCCGTCAATGGCATCATCCACCATGGAAGCCCGCAAATCAATGTTGGCATCCAGTGCATCACACAGACGGAAGGAGTTCAACCAACCTGCACTCAGCGTGATGTTTCCGGCTGTCGGTGCTTCCCAGGTACGCATGTACCCCACACCTGCATAGAAACTGCTGTTCCAGATACGTTTTTCCTTGTATCCGCAGAACAGGTTAGACAGGTTGAACATCACATCGGCCCGTACGTTGTAGTACTTGAACTTGGAGTAATACATACCCTCTCCCCAGTCAGGCACCTGTTCTCCGGTGGAGTGAGCTGCTCCCCAGCGGGTAGCTCCCCGGAGAGAAAGGCCGTTGTACATCAGTCGCATTCCGACACCCGGAGTAAACCATTTGCCGACAGCAATGTCCAGAGAGGGCGAAATACGTTTGCCGAATCCGACCTGTTTGTCATGGTCTCCGAACATCACCTGCGGTCCTGCGCCCACCGTGATGAACCAGTTGTCCCAGAAGTGGTTGGTTTCCACTTTATATTTGTCTTCGGTGTATTCCACTTTTTCCGTGATATCACCGTTTTGTGTTGTCTGCTCCGACTGAGCCAGAGCAGGACTTGCAGCCGCTAAGGTAAGGGCTGCAAAGATTGTTTTTTTCATCATAACATTATGTTTTGATTAATGTGTTTTTTGTTTATTACTCTTTTACACAACGAATAGCACAGGCATCGCGACGGCTTGAACTAAAATCACAGATATTGATTTTGTTTTCTGCTCCCCATGGGGTTGAACCGTTCACTTCCGTATAAGAACCGATCGACATATAAGCCGAATAGGCATCGGTTGTTCCCCCAATATTATAAGGAGAAGCTGACCAATATCTGGATGAACCTCCTCTCATCAGTACAGATCCTTGTCCGGCAGACCACATTGTTCCCGTTGATCCGTATCGGCTGCCGGTCTGAGGGTAGAATGTCCCTTCGGTATCCGAGTCATTCTTTTTGAAATAGTAACCATTGTCATACTTGACATAGTTGATGTAATCAAGTCTGCTTGTTGTTCCTGAAATTCCAGATGTATTGCCATCATTTCTTTTCACAAATCTTGTCCATGTATATTTGTTTGCCACACGGTATCCCACAGGAGAAGGATCATAGATGGTTTTCACATCCGTCCATCCGGAACATGCCATAGGATCTTCAAGATAGTCAGGATATTTTGGAGTAGTTCCGTTCGTATCTCCCCAAAGGTAATTGTTTGTTTCAGCCATCCAATTACCATGGAAGTTATCGATATATTTCTGTAATTCGGCCGGGTGCTTCACACTTTCTGCTATTGTACCGGTCTGCGAAACATATACGGGGAAAGATGTTTCAATTTCCTCTGCTACTCCGTTCACATAATATGTTGAAGTATTTGGAAACGGATCTTTTCGTCCCCATTGATACAGAGTAACATAAAGAGATGTTGGAGAATGAGCTCCCAAAGTACGATCCATTACAGTAAACTGGTCACCAATTTTGTTAGTATATATCTCATCGGCAGGCATTTCATCGCCTACGCCCCAGATATGCCAGCTCCAGAGGATATCACCAGTCTGGTTATCGCCACTATATACTGCAATCACCGCATTACCGACATTCTTGTTCGCTGTGTAATAACAACGTCCGTCATTGCCAAGTCTGACAGAAGAAGCATCAATGAAACCATCCACATCCTGCCACAGCAGCTTGGCTGATTTAGGACTGATATATGCCGATTCAGTATGGAATCCGGCTCCCGGAATAATACCTTTCTGACCATTTCCAATGACAGTAGCCAAGAAAGAATGTTCACCAGCAGTATTTATCATATAACAGTTTGCAGTTTCCTCTTCCACTTGGGCTGGAACATCTTCTATCACGGCCTGATTGTTTTCCAACACGGTTGCGCTCAGCGGCATAATGTAATATTTGCCTGCCTCGAAGTCACAAAGAGCCGTAGTAGTAAAAGAGACCTGATGTTTGTCAGTCAGGAACGTACATTCCCATGTCTTGCCACCTTGGGTCCCGGGAGCTGCCACAGCGTATGCTATCACCTTTTCCGAAAGCGAAGGCTGGTTGACGAAAGTCAGATTCAGGGAAGTGCTTTGAGCATCTGATGAACCTGTAAAACCGTTATCCAGATTGGTCAAGTCGTATGTATAACTACCTGTAACCGGAGCACCGGTTTTCAGTTCAACACGCTGCAACTTCTCATCAGTCGACAAACCGTCCACACCGGTCAGACTGATTTCAAAACGTACCAGTGAAACCATCTGCCGCATGTTCAGCTGATAGGTTCCGTTTCCCATATCCGTAATCACATCAGTAGCCTTTACATCGTATGCAGCAATCGAATTCACATCCGCATAAGTCTGTTCTGTTGGGATGGTTACGGGAATAGCCTGAAGGTTGACGGTCTGCTCACTATATGGATAGTAAGCATATTTCGGCACATCGCCAGAAGTCACGCTTCCAGAAAAAGTCGTTTGAGCAGCAGGTGCCGTGTGGTTACCCGTAAACGGTGCGTTAACAGTCTGATCACCAAATATACCCACCTGGTCACCTACTGACCATTCCATCAGTAAAGCCCCGTCATCTGCCATACTGCCAACCTGAGTGCGGGTTGACGGCAAAGCGGAAAATCCATCAAGTGTACCGTTAATACTGATCTGCTCTTGTGCAGGAGAGAAACTTTCATTCATCTCCGAGCAGGAAAACATCAGGGTGGCCACCCCCAAGAAACAGCCTATAAATCGAATGTTTTTCATCTACCGTTGCTTAAGTAAGAGAGTTAAGGGAGCCATCCGGCTTTATGCCGGACGACTGTTTTCCTTTTTAATTTATTTAATTACACTTCCTCCTGAGGTGTATGAAGCATCAGAAGCTGCAGCATTGTTTGTTGTACCTGAGGCTTTACGCAAGGCAAACTTAAAGTTATTATCAATAATGGTCTGAATCAGCCAGTCGCTTTGATAAAGAGCACCCGAATTTTCTTGTTTATCAGCATAATTTAACAATACTATTCCTAATGAAGCGTTCTGAGTACGTTCCTGTAATAATTGAACCGCATAGTTATTCAAATCTGCTGTCAGTGTTGGAATAGTAGGACTACCAGTTGAATAACAACCACCTATATCATTCATGAACCAATAATTATGGCCCGTTCCATTAATATATTTATCAACACTTTTCTGGAATACCGTAGAGATTTGAGTTTTCTTTGTTGCTAAATCTGCCGCTTCATTTGTATTTCCGATATGCGTAGCCTCGGAATAATACCAGTGCATTTCAGGACGACCTGTCTGGTTTGAATTCGGTGAACCCCAATAAAGAGCGACATCATCCATACCTTTTGTCCATGTTGAGAACAATGCAGGAATTGTAGCATTCGCATCAATATATTGACCCATGCCTGTTTGTCCGTCATTGTAATTCACTTTCAGCACAATATGTCCTCCCACATCTCCAAGCTTGGTATCTGGGGTAATCTGATCTGTATAGATATTATATGTATTGTTATTTTTTAGTTTATTCAGCTCATATTCTATACCTTCAATCCAATATCGGAAAGCACCACCACCTGGATTATCACCTGTATAACTTGCAGCGTCATAAGTAATCTGCACAAAAGCAAACTCATTCTTTTTATTTTTAGATTGTGCTTCGTCCAATAAAGTCTTCAACTCGCTTAATATTGATTCCAAAGTTGAACCTGTATATTTTTCATTCACAGTAGCATCTGTTACATTATAGGTATAACCCGACCAATAGCTTCCACTTCTATTATACGTTGTGTTTGTTTCTGTGTGCACAACGAATGCACGCACTCCGTCCATGAATTGTGTTTTGAGTGATTGAGTCTGAAATTTCTCGGTACCATCATTACCCGTTTTAGAAAATGACATTTTACTTCCCGGCAATGAAAGCTCAGACAAATAGATATTTGGATCCAAATTACTTAACCAATAGTTGGTACCACCAGATGTTAATGCAGGCAAAGACACACGATTCACCTTATGAGCTACAATTTCATCAGTTTGAAGTGTTTTCGTCTTGGCTGCACCATTAATCGTTGAAACAGTAATACTAATTTGTCGTGTACCTATTGATACCTCATTGGGAATAATAAATGCTTTTACATTAATCTTATCTCCATGTTTTAATGTAATAAACTCTTTTTTATCATTATCAAAGCATGATATAGAAATACGGTTTGTCACAGTACCGTCCTCCAACGGTTTACATGTACCACTCTGATCACTGATAAGACACTCAAAATTTCCAGCCAATGCCACATTTCCACTGACACCTGTTACGTTGATATTGGAAACCTGAATAGGGCTACTGTTTTCAGCCGGACCATTTACAATAATCTCTAAAATAGTAACCAATGGTTTAAATTTTAGTGGAATATCCGGATTATTCACCAATTCGGATTTTTTCACGGATGTATATGCAAACATATAAGCCAAATCTGTATCAGGCACTCCGTTATAGGTAATTGTACCGTCATCAGCTGTTTTAGATTCCCATCTTACTACTTTTTGTTCAACAGGAATATTTGCCTTAATTCGTCCATCGGTTTCTTTTCCCGTTACAGCACTTGCCGGATAAAAGCCATAAAAACGATGTTCGTCACTGCTTCCCCACTGCAAACCAGCACCATCACCAATTTTTGTTACAGCTGAAGATGTTGCAGGGTTTTTAGAATCAGGAGTAATTTTATAATTTACAAGCTGAGAGGCCGGCTGAGAGGCTTGCGGACAATATACAGCGATTTCATCGTTTTGCTCCCAATGTACAGGGAAATACCAATTACCTTCTGTATCCTGAGTAGGAGTTTCATATATTGTCCTAGTATCAACTTTATCCGGTGTCGAAGGGCCGAAATGAATTTCATCTCCAGTCTGAACCGGAACTTCTGCTATCTCTTTTTCCGAACAACTTCCAAGCATTAGCAAAGAAGCTGCAAACATACTGAATATTTTTAACTTCATATTTTTAGTTTTTAAGTTTATTAATTATCCCAATCATTCCAACCAGGTTGATCTCCTTGACCAACCGTTGTATTATCAAAATAATTACCATAATTACCATATCCATGTCCTTCAATAGTCACACCTTTATCGTGACCATCTTCTGGTTCGAACACCGAAGCCTTCATGAATCCTTGTTCCAACTCCACTTCCGCATGTTGGGTTTGTGGAGCTTCATACTTTTTTTGAGTTTTCATACTATTGTTTTCTTTTTTAGTTTTTAGTTAATACTCTCACTTCTTTTTTCTTAGTTTACATGAAACTGTTTTGTCTTTTCTGTCTTTTCTCTTTCTAGTTTTACCTCCGTTTTTAGTTGTTATTTTGAATGATTTTTATATCCGTATTTATAGCCATAGCCGTAACCATAACCATATCCGTAGCCATATCCATATCCGTGACGTTCCGGATCTGCACCGTTCAGTACCAGGGCCATGTTCTTCAGTTTCTTTTCCTGATAGAGTTGCTCGATGTCAGGCAGCTGACGGCGGTCCAGTTTGCCTGCACGCACCACAAAGATGGTCAGGTCGGCAATACGGTTGGCAATGGTGGCATCGGCAATGATACCTACCGGTACATTATCGGCGATGATGTAATCGTAGCGGGTGCGAAGTTCCCGGATCAGCTCGTCCAGACGTTCATCCATCAGCAGTTCGGCCGGATTGGGAGCGACGGTTCCTGAGGCGATCAGGTCGAAGTCTTCCCGGCGCTGGATGATGTCATCTACGCGGATGGTGGAATCGGACAAATAGTTGGTGATACCCACATGGTGATGTCCATAGTGGCGGCTCAGGGTTCCCTTGCGGATGTCCAGGTCGATCATGATCACGCGCTTTTTGGTGTAAGCCAGACTCATGGAAAGATTGCGGGCTATGAAGGTCTTTCCGGCACCTACATTGAATGAGGTGAAGGTGATGACCTGCACAGGGTTGTCTTTCCGGGAGAGGAAGGCCATATTGGTACGCAGGATGCGGAAAGCTTCCGACACGATGTCGTCACCCTGTTCCCGGACAGTGGGGGCGTTCTTGTCGTGATGTTTCTGGATGGACTTGTCGAGCGGTATTTCACCCAGGTAGGGTACACTGACTGCTTTCTCCAGATCCTTGCGGCTGTGAACGCGGGTATCCATGAACAGAATGAGGAGGAAGGCGGCTCCCGGCAGGGCGATACCGATAAGGACACCGAGCAGAAGAATGCGGTTCCGGTTCGGGGAAATCGGGAAACTGGTACTTTCTGCACTGTCAATGACCCGGGCATTGTTGTCGGCCATGGCCTGTGACAGGGCATTCTCTTCACGGCGGTTAAGCAGGAAGAGGTAAAGAGCTTCCTTGATCTTTTGCTGGCGCTCGATGGAAAGCATCTGGCGCTGCTTGGTCGGGATGGCAGCCACCCGGCTTTGGGCACGCTGTTCGCGGCTTTGTGCGTCGTTGCGCTTCACGTTGATGCTGACAATCATATTGTCGACGGCACGGATGATGCTTTGCTTCATGGCGTGCAGCGTGTTGTTCAGTTCTTCCACTACGGGGTTCTTGTCGCTGCTGTCGCTGATCAGCCGGTCGCGTTTCAGCTTGGTGGCATTGTAGGCCGTGATCTGGGTCTCAATGTTCATGTCGCTGATGCCTGTATTGGCCGGGATCAGGTCTGTTTCTTTCTTGGGGTCGGTGAGATATTCCTTGATATACCTGGCCAGGCGCAACTGGGTTTCCAGTTCCAGAGCGTCAGCATTGTATTTCTGCGATTCACTCATGTACATGCTGGCCGAGGAAGCAATGTCTACCACCTGATTGTCGCGCTTGAAGGATTCCAGATCTGATTCAACATCGCCCAGTTCCTGACTGATAATGATCAGACGGTCATTGATGAAGTTGGCGGTGTTGATGGCTACCTGATTCTTGTCCTTAATGGCTTCTTCGTTGTAGACGTTGATCAGGGTATTGAGGATGTCTTCGGCCCGTTTGGGGGAGTTGTCTTTCAGCGAGAGCGTGAGGATAGACGATTCGTCTTCTTCCTGACGGATGCCCAGATTTCCCTGATAGCGGGCAGCTACACCGTCAAGAGGCTGTTTCCGTACCTTGATGGGAACATTGGTCCAGGCCTTGCTGAAGAAGTTGGTCGGGGTAATCACCAGATTTCCGCTGCGAAGTGACAGGGTGTCGTTCAGCCGGACCTGGTATTCGGACTTTTCCTCTTCCCGGATAAAATCAGACAACAGTACAGTGGTACTGTCCTGTATGGTTACGGTAAAGCCAAGGTATTGTTCCGGAAGCGCATCGGGGAAGCTGACATTTACCGGTGACTGTGTATACAGTTCGTCGTAGTGAAGGCCGCTTTTCTTCTGGTAACTGATATCGGCATGAACACGCTGTACCACTTCCCGCATCAGTTTCTTGGAACGGAACTGCAGGATTTCGTTAGCCACGTTCACTTTGTTGATGAAATTGTCGTAACGGTCCAGTCCGGCGGTTGAAGTCTTGTTCGAAGGATCTTTGATGATCACGGTTGTTTTTCCGAAATAAACTTTGGGTGAACTGGCATATTGATACCAGGCGATACCGCCGCATATCAGTACGGAAAAAAGAAACCACTTCCATTTGGAAGTCAGGTACATGAGCAGGTCCAGTACGTTGAGGCTCTGCTCATTCTTGTTTACAGAGGATGGATTTGTCTGCATGTCGTTTGAAAGTCTGGTTATTGTTATTTAAGAGCCCACATCAGCGAGCAGACGGTTGTCACAAGAGAGAGCAGGACGGTTACGACCTGGAAGCCGCGGTCTTCGTTGTCTTTCTTGCGATACTTCGGTTCTACATAGACGATGTCATTTTGCTGCAGGTAGAAGCAGGGAGAGTCGAAGATATCCTTGCTGCGCAGGTCATGAACGAACATCTGGCGTTCGTTGCCTTTTTCACGGATCACGGTCACGCGGTTGATCCGGGCTTTGGCTGTCAGGTCTCCGGCATTGGCAATCGCTTCCAGCAGCGTGATACGGTCACCGTCGCAGGTAAAGGTTCCGTTGTGTCCTACGGCTCCCAGTACGGTGTATTTGAAGTTCAGGACATCAATGGTGACAAGGGGATCCTTGATGTAGTTGCTTGCCTTGATCTGATTCTCAATCAGCGATTTTACCTGACTGACAGACATTCCGTCTACATGAAGCTTGCCGAGAATCGGGAAGTCAATGTTGCCTTCCACATCGACAAAATAACCTTTTTCCTTGCTTCCTGAGGCATCGGATGCCGAGACATTGCCGTTGCGGTCTATCTGGAAATTTCCTCCCTGAATATTGAACGGGATGGCAAGTTCCGGATTCTTACAGCTTACCGTGATGCCCAGGCGGTCACCGCTTTGCACGACTACTTCATGGTTTGGATCGAAAGGATATTTTTCACCCATCTGCATGTCAGACAGGTAGACGAAATCCTTGCGTGACGCACACGACGAGAACAGCAAGGCAATCATCAGGCTTAAAAAAACGAATGTTTTGTTCATGAGTTATGTTTAATAAGATTGATTAATTCGGTTGATTTCATGGTGGCATAATTGAGCAGCCTCACGGTCAGGCCGACATTCCAGCATGCCTACCGGAACGCGGGTTGCGATTTGTATCAGGATGTCACACAGCTGCCCGTAAAGGTGTGAATCCTGCCGGATAGCCGAGCACCCGGGAAGCAGGTCGATAAAGGCTTCCGTATCCTGATGGCTGTGGAATCGGTTGGCCGGTGCCTGTTTCAGACGCACGATTCCACCCACGGGAAAATGCCGGTTTTTATAACACGGGGTTTTCCCGCTCCACGGAGTGCCGTAAACCAGCACCTGACCGTCTTGAAGGCGGAGGGTGGGGTTATCGTCGTTCAGCAGTTCGCAATTGGGTAAGACGGAAGTCCACAGGGCTGCATGTGTACTTTTCCCGGTACCGCTTTTTCCCAGGAAGAGGTAGCCCATCCCGTCTGTATATACAGCAGAAGCATGGATGGAAACGGCTTCCCGGTTGAGAATGGCCTGTGAAAAGATAATGCGCAGCATGGAGCTGAGTATATGTCCTGCATAGGGATCCGTCCAGAGTATTGTCGCTGTAGCCTGAGTAAATTCTCTGTCAGTCTGAAGGATATGCTGGGGACCTTCCGGCCAGGGGCTGATGCTAACCTGATATCCTCCGGAAAAGGCATACAGACTGGTATAACCAATATCATTAAGGGTCCGGTCCAGGAGGGTGGATGCAGTTTCTATTTCCGGTCCGGCTTCGGATAAGACTGTCAGTTGGAAAATGGATTCTTCCTGCGGTTTCTTTTCGCACAGAAAGGGACGGAACGAGGGCAGCAGCCTGTCAGCATCCTGTCCGTCCGGGAGCGAAAGACTGAAAAAGAATCCGGCTACACAATATTGAGATTCTGTCATGATTTGAATTGTCCGGTTAAAAGGTTCGTAAAAGTCCAAAATGCTTCCTGCGGTGCGTAGCGGCAGGAGAAACGGATGTTGCCAAGGAAAGACCGGAAAGTGTGAAACTTGCTGCTCCATTTGTTTTCGGCTGTATTCCTGCGTTGTGCGTGGTATAAACCGAAGTTTCCTCCCCGCAGAATAATTTCCAGCAGCGGTTCCGGAGAAACAGTCTTTTCCGGATAGGGGAGACTGGAAGCAGGCAGACCCAGCTGTTTCACCAGAAAGGTATGAAGCAGACTGTTCCACCGGATGATTCCTGCTTTACGGCAGAGGTCATACAGGGCCTTGCCGTCAGTTTCCGTTTGCAGGCAGTGATAGGCACGTGCCAGGTCGCATAGCTGACGCAGACCGATTCCCCATCCGAAAGCATGCTTCATGATGTGCGTATTGAGCAGAACCAGATTCAGCAAAGGAGAGGGAATGGTTATCTCGGTTGGGTTTCCCGGTAGTTTGAAGCTTGTCAGATTGGCGGGATCCTGTTCCTGTTTATACAAGTATTTTCGAATGAACGGACTGTGCAGGTCGGTCAGACGCGTATGATGTTCTACGTTGACTCCTTTCCAATAATAGCAGAGACTGTCATCGGCTTTGGGAGAAACACGGCATCCCGTCTGGCTGACCAGTGAAGCAGCCTGACGGCTTTCTTCCTTGTCGGAAAAATAAAAGTCAATATCCCCACATTCCCGCAGCAGCGGTTTTTCGTAAAAACGGGCGATTCCTTGTCCTTTCTGCAGAATGGGGTGCAGGCCGTTGGTGTGAAACAGCTCGTAAAGTTCGGTCAGTACCCGGTTCATCCGGAGATTGGCTCTTTCGATCCGGTCAATGGTTGCCACCCAATGAAGCAGTTGCTGTTCGGGTGGAAGCAGTTCGTCCGGAAGCTGGCACAATCCCTGATAGACGAGGCCGGTGACTGTCTGACGCTGAGCCAGGTTGAAAATCCTTTCCCAGCTTTCTGATGATCTGGGAAACAGGGAAAGATTTTCAGGAACTTTCTCCCAAAGTCCGGCACGCACCAGTATGAACAGGATCTCGGTGTCTTCTAATCGATCAGTCCGTACGCTTTCCATTGAGCCAATTGTTTTTTTACATCTTGAAGTGCTGTTTCACGGTCGATTTCATATATTTCGCATAGCCAGTCAGCCAGTTCTTCCGGAACAGTTGTTCCTTGAATCATCTGCTGCCATAACCCGGCAGCTGTTTCGTTCAGTGTGAAAACATCGGACAAGTCAACATTTTCCTGACGGGTGTTTACGATCATGTATTGCCGTCCGATTTTGCGAAGTCGCAGGTTGGATTTAGGTTTCATCTTTGTCTGGTTTTTGTTAGTAGGTTCCCTTTCGGGACAGGTTCAAAACTTTTTTCCGGAGAGGATGGACAGAACGGTCAGAAAAATGATCTTCGTATCCAGCCATAAGGTATGATGGGCCAGGTAGTCAAGATCCATTCTTAGCCGTCGTAACATCTTTTCCATGTTGTCGGTATATCCGTTGTAGAGGGTTGCAGGCGAAAACAGTCCCGGACGTAATTGATAAAGCAATTCGTAATCAGGATTGATCGCCTTGATCTGTTCTACAAAATATTTCCGTTCCGGACGAGGACCGACAAAACTCATATCCCCTTTGAGGACATTCCAGAGTTGGGGCAATTCGTCCAGATGGTGTTCACGCAGGAAACGTCCGACCCGTGTCAGGCGTTTGTCTCCCTGGCAGCAGAGAGCTGGTTTTCCGTCAGCTTCAGCCGATTCTTTCATCGAACGGAATTTATAGAGGATGAAGGGTTTACCCTGATATCCGATCCGTTCCTGGCTGAAAATAACCTTACCGCCGTTTTCTATTTTTATGACCAGATAAATGAGAAGGAAAAGCGGTGAAAAAACAATCATTCCTGTAATACTTCCCAAAATATCCAGTCCCCGTTTGATGCGGTTGATGGCTGGCGACATCATATCCCGGCATTTTTTGTTGTCTTTGATCATTTCGGCTTCTGACATAGACATAAGTTTTAGTTTGGTATCATTCATAGGCTTTCATAGATTTTGAGACATTGATCAATCATTTTTTTCTGAGTAAATAGATTTTGAAAACGTTTTCCGGCATTCTCTGCATATTTCCGATAAGTGTTTTCATCGTGAGTCAGAGTCTGAATCGCTTCTGCCAGTTCACGGGCATTTTCAGGAGCTACGTTCAGGCCGGACTCTCCATGTGCATTGACCCAGGAAACCCCAGACTGAGGAATGCGGGTGGCTATCAGTGGCTTGCTGCATGACATGGCTTCAATTTGTACGATGCCGAACGCTTCGGTCTTCTGGATACTGCTCAGGCAAAAAACTTTGCAGGCACCATAATAAGCCGGAAGGTCTTCGTCGCTGATCCGTCCCAAAAGTTTCACTTTATCCTGCACTCCCAGAGTTGCTATTTCGTTTTCCAGTTCATCTTTCAGTTCACCGGTTCCTCCGATCAGTATCACATACCTGTCGTCCAGATAGCGGGCTGCTTCTATCAGGTACCGGTATCCTTTGTAGGTGACGAGTCTTCCCAGCGAGAAAACAATGTTTTTTCCCTGATAACGCTGAAGAATGCTTTCTACGGCTTCAGGTGAAGGTTTCATGGCTTCTACACCAATAGGCAGGCAGACCGTTTTCTCCTGTACCTCTTTCAGATACGGTGATTCCTGGAGATATACCGGTGTTGTTCCTACAATCTTGTCTGCTCTTTCCAGCAACCAGTTCTGTAACGGCTTGTAAAATCTGAGCAGCATTTTCTGTTTCTGGATGTCGCTGTGCCAGTGAAGGACAACTTTCCCCTTGTAACCCGAGCAATATAACGCCAGACAGGCCATGGGGTCTGGATGGTGTACATGGATTACCGAATAGTTCCGGCTTATTTTTCTTAAGGTCAGAATCATAGCCGGTGAGATCATTGTTGCGGCGATTTTAGCCCATGAAGGACTTCCAATCAGTCTGGCATGTTCGTTGAGGGGGATAATCTGGCTATCCCCTTTGTCCAGTGCACACAACATATCACAATCAACCTTCCGCGCGGATAGACCGAGCATCAGGTCGTACATTACTTTTTCTACACCGCCTCTGATCGGGTAGAATTTTCCCAATTGCAAGATTTTCAGATCTTCTTGTTTCATAGCTTGAGGATCATTTGCCTGGAATACTTATTGTTTATACGTCGTCTTCTGTTCCTGTATCAGTTTCTTGTGCAGAATGATGGCATCCGGATAATTTCTGCGGATATATCCGCCAATGCTGTTATATACCAGTCCGAGACGAGTTGCGATGGATTTCAAATCTTCCGTCGTTGTCTGATACAGTTCTATTGCTTTCTTGTATTTCTTTTCACTTCGGTACATCGTACGTTTTCCCTGCTCATTCTGTCCCATTCCTACGATACTGATCAGTTCCGGTTCGTATTTATGCAGGTATTGGCGGAAACTTTCCGGTTGCAGGTTGAACTCATTGGCTACCTGAGCAATGGAACGTGGATTCTGTTTGATGCTGTTAATTGCATCCTGATATTTGAGTGAGGTGCGTTTGGTACGGTTTCTGGCTTTTCTCAAGTCTTTCGGACTTTGGCTCTCGTCAGTTATTCCCAGATGATCCAGTACCAGATTTTTGTGCCATTTATGCAAATAAAAACGGAATCCTTCCGTAGTTACTCCTGTCTGATCTGCAATTTCTTTCAGAGTCAGTACTGTATTTTTGTACAGGGTAAGTGCTTCTGCGTATTTATTGATTGTTTGGGAGGAAGGTTCATATTTCCGTCCGTTTCCCAGGAGTCCTCCTCTTTTTTTATACTTTTCTTCTTTCGCCCGTTTACGCATGGCTCTTTTTTGCTGAAGCACGTCTTTGTGATAAAAACGTAAATGTTGCATCAGGCCACTTTCGGAGACTTTGAATTTATCGGCAATTTCCGGTATCGTCATTTCCGTTGTACGGTAAAGTTCAACCGCATCCGTGTATTGCTGGACGCAGGAAGGGCGTGCCCCCCGGGGAATATTGTCATTGATACCCAGCCGTTCACGTATCTTTTGTCGCCGGGAAAGAATTTCCTCATAATGTATTCTCATGAAATTGGCCAGTGCAGTACCATTCAGGCCGAATTTGCGGGCCACCTGTGAAATATTCAAGTCGATGTATTTCATCATGTCGCAAGCCTCTACTGCTGCTTTGTATCTTTCGTGAGACACACGGTTTTGTTTTCCGGTTGAATAGATTTTAATCGACTGCAAGTCTTCACTTTCCACTGGTATCTGATGCCGTTGCAGAACCAGTTCCCGCCAGTACCGGCGTAAGTAATTTCCCAAAGCACCGGGAGTAACTCCACAACGCAGGGCTATAATTCTTGTTGACAATGTGGTGTCAGCATACAATGTTACAGCCTTTTCGTATTTACAGTGAAGCGCATGCCGTTTTTTCAGCAATGCTCTTTCCTTGGCCGGGAGTTTTTCAATCTCGTCCAAATTCAGTTTGTTTTCCATGGTTTAAATATTGGCTGACGGATTCCTTTCTGTCAGCTTGTCGTATAAGTCCAGATAATCCTGATAGCGGTCTTCTTTCCGGAAGTTTTCCAAAGCATATGTTCTGCAAGGCTGCTGATAGTAAGCCTTTCCCCGTTGACTGATCAGGCGGGCTGCCTCCAGCATTTCTTTCACATTTCCCTGAGGTACGATGAAACCAGTCTGATCCGTGATGGCTTCAATACTTCCACCTGTGCGATATGTTACGACCGGTGTGCCACAGGCAATTGCTTCCAGATTGACGGTCGGGTAATTGTCCTGCCACGTCGGGTTGATGAATGCGTCAGCTGCAGCATATAGTTCTGCCAGCTGGTGAATATTTTCCGTACGTGGAATGCCCAGCATGTTTTTTTTAAGTTTTTTCTGTTGTTCCGGCCGGACTCCTACTAAAACAAGCATTTCATCAGGATGTAAAAGGTCGGCCATTTGAATACAATCATCAAATCCTTTTTCCCGGCTCCAGATACTGGCCACACCAAGCAGAATGCGTTTTCCGTTCAATCCATATTTCTGCTTAACCTGTTCCGGATTATAAATATTGAATATATTGGTATTGATCCCGTTATGAATCACATGAAACTGATTGTTTCGGAAGAAAGAATGCTGCATTTCTTCCCGGATCCATTCAGAGACCGGAACAATGGTCAGCTGATCCAGGGGTAGGGAAGTAAAAGCCTGTTTCTTGTCTTCATAATTTTGATGTGACCGGTCAATTAGCCAGCTTGCAGGAAACTCTTTCTTTTGTGGGCAATGTCCACATCCTGTTTGCCATTTGTTACATCCGGCATACGAATAGTAATAACAGTGTCCGGTATACAGCCAGCAGTCGTGAACAGTCCAGATGACCGGGATATTACTTTGGGCCAGGAAATTAAACAAGATCTGATAGTTGAGGAAATAGCCGTGAATATTGTGGATATGAATCACGTCCGGTTTCAACTCCTGAATCTGTTTCACAAATAGTCGGGTAGCCTCGTTCGAAGCCAGTCCGTGCCGGTCAAACAGTCGGGTCTCCAAGCCATGCCAGATTGTACTCCATTTATTTCCGACCGGAATCACTTCCGACTGGCATGACTTGATTCCGTCACGTCCTTTGCTGTATGCTATGCAGCTTCTCCATCCGTGTTGCATAGCCAGTTCTCCGATTTCCTGCATAATACGTCCGGTTGACGTATTGACTCTCAGAACCGGATTAATCTGTAAAAGCGTTTTCATTAATGGATTAAAGCAGTGAACAAGCGCATCCATTTGTCCATAACGGCCTGTTCAGAATAAGTTGCAACGACTTTTCGGGCGTTTTGAGAAAGCATTTTCCGATATTCCGTATCTTCCATTACTTCCATCATTGCGTGAGCTAGCTTTTCTATGTCTCCATTGGGAACGAGTAATCCATTCTCTCCCTGTCGGATAATATCTTTCGGACCACATTTAAAATCAAATGAAACGACCGGCAGTCCGCAAACCATCGCTTCGATCATTACCATAGGAAATCCTTCATAATTGGAACTCATCACCAGCATGGAACTCTGGATGTATTCATTTCCGATTTGTTTAGTAGGTTTGTTTATCCGTACAGACTTTTGCAATCCTTTTTCTTCAATCATTTGTTGAAGCATTTCCTGCCATTCTCCCTGACCGAAAATATCCAGGTTCCAGTCTGCAAACTTTTTAGAATGCTGTATCAGATGCCAGGCTTCAATCAGACGGTCAAATCCTTTCTGATAATCCAGTCTTCCTACGGCAATTACCCTCTTTCCCGTTACGTCTGAATAATGTTTACTTACATGCATTGCAGCATTGGGAATGACTTCCATATTAGGTAATTTTCCCCAGTATTCCCGGTCTTCATTAGTCAGTACAACAAATTTGTCGAATCGGCGGACGATTCGTTCGTCCTGCCAGGTACGCCATTTATCAATCCATCCTAATATTCCTTTTCGGTTGTATTGCAAGCGGAAAAACTTGCAGTAATGTAGTTCCAGAACCTTCTTGCTGCCATCTTTGATGGAAGGGATGAAAGATGATTCAGAAGGGTAGAGGGATATGACAATATCTGCTTTTTCTTGTTGAAGTAATGTTGTCAGTTTCTGTTTATGTACCTTTCTTTTACGAAGATATCCGGTGATCTTTTTCCATGCACCTTTTTCATTATCGTCTGAATAGTTTATGCCCAGATCTGTCATCCGTACATTTGGAGGAAACGGATAGAAGGGAGGTCTCTGATGCTGGTCGGTAGTAACAATGGAAACTTCCCAGCCCGGAATCCGGGAAAGATAAGTAACCTTGTTCAGGAGGACACGCTCCATACCTCCGGGGTTGTATGTGGAGTGGGTGCAATAGATGAGTTTCATAGATTTTAAATGGCTATCTAAATTTGTGGGAGGTGTTCATTCGGAAATTCGTTTTATGACCTTAGCGGGATTTCCACCAGCAATACAATCAGCAGGAATACTTTTGGTTACAACAGAGCCAGCAGCAATAATACTCCGTGCACCGATAGTAACCCCTTTTAGAATAAGGCAATTCATACCGATAAATGCATCATCTTCAATTACCACTGGAGCTGAAACTCCCCAATCGGTAGAAGGGCTTCTACGCAATTTAAAATCCATATTGTGTGCATCAGTATCGATAATAATACAATTTCCACCAATTTTGACATGATTCCCAATAGTAATTTTTTTATGTGCCCAAAGCACCGTACTACTCATTCCCACATTATTGCCAATTGTAATACATGCATCATAAGTAGCATAAATCATTCCTCTCCGGTTTGCACACAGCGCATTCACCCCCCATCCGGATGAAAAATACAGACTATTTCCAATTTTTACTTTGGCTGATGGAAAAAGATGTACATAAAGTTTTCCATGTACTACACAATGACGTCCACATTGCACTCCATACATTTTGAGTCGCATCAGATTATAATAGGAACTGATGCGATTTCTTACTCTTTTAAAAAAACGAACTATTTGTCTAACAGCTTTACTCATTTTCAAGAATATTATCAGTTTGCCCATCATCTTCTTTACTCAATACAAGGAATATGGCAAAGACTAAAAAGATATCAGTAGACACTTTAAACCATCCGATATAATTTACTAATAATATCATTAAAAACATCATCTTATAGTTTTTAAACCGATGTATACATGCCCACGCAGATCTCCACATAAATAACGAAAATACAAAAGTCCCGACTAATCCAAAGTAAAAGATATAGCGTAAATAACCGATATCTGTCCCTTTATAATATCCATGATATATAGGACCCGTATAATATGGGTCGAAAAAAGATAAAGTCTTATCCATAGGATTTGCTGCATATCCATCTCCAATCAACCAAGTAACCCAATTATCAGGAAAGACCACCATATGCTCTAATAAAATATCATTCGAACTGGTCTGCCACTCACCTGTTTCCCACAAACTAAAGAAGCCTTCAAATCCAAAGCGTATATTTTTATAAAAGGTATCATTGGCAAAATACAAATAGATAAATACAGGGATTATCACACATAAGATACCTCCTAACCAAAACCAAAGTTTCTGATTCTTTATATTCTGCTTCAAACTCAAAAGATTAGTAGAATATATCCAATATACTAATGCAAGTCCTACTCCTACCGTAGTGGTACGAGACATCATATTCCCAATGACTGCAATTATCAAAAAAGAAGCAAGGTAAGTCACTACTTGTTTATGTGACAGTTCTTCTACCTTAGATAAGATATAACCAATCATGACAGATACTGCGGAAAAACGTAATCCTGCCACATCCAAAGCTGCTCCAATCCCCGATAAACGTGCCTCTTTCGTATTCCCCATAAACGCTTCTCCTCCCACAAAACTATCTACCCACGCCTGTAAAGGTGGATATACATCTTTAGTCCATGCAATCAGGCACTGAATTACACACACCGCTATCAACTGATTACAGACCAAACGCACATTAACATAACCATAAGCCGTATCGAGCCACCGCACTACAGTATAAGCTCCTCCCATCCATACCCACATGGAAACAAAATAGGTCAGGAACGAAGCATCCGGAGTATTATTAATGGTCATTGTCAATAAACTAATTAATGATATGCCCAAGGCTAACAATGACAATACAAAGAAATTCTTGTTTATACCGGCATCCCTTCTTTGTGCCAAACGTTTTCCCAAAATCAATAACCCAATACCCGCCAATGCCATTTTAGTATTCATTCCCGGCAAAAAAACAGTTTCAATTGGGAAAAAATAAAAAGAAGTCAGGATAACCGATATAATATGAACCAAATACTTATACATAAGTTTGAGTCAGCAAATTTATAAGTTTATAAATTTTATCTATATAATATTTTATAAGCTATATGAAATAGCCAGTTGTATATCCACACCAACCAAAACTGATTTTTCCATGCACACCATTGCAACCACCGGCTGCGTCCCGATATATTCCGGTTTCGCAAAATAAAACGGTTTGCCTCCGGATACCATTCTTTCCACAAACGATAAGAGTTGACATCACCCATTAAAAGAAACGGGAACTTGGCCTCCAACTTTAAGAATGCAATCTCTTTCTCCAGTGTATTTCCATAGATTTGAATCAAGAGCTCTGATATTCTACTAACATTATGTTTCAACTCTACTTTATGCTTATCCGAATACACATTACTCATGGCTCCCATATTCAGTTTTACATAATGATAGAAAGCCTTTGGGACATAAAGTACTTTATCGGCATGTGCAAACAGAAGCATCATAGTCATATCCTCTCCCATCCCGTAGCCGGAAGGAAAGGAAACCTGATAATCTGTATAAAGATTACGTTTTACGAGTTTATTCCATACATTATATTTCATTCCTCCACCCAACATGGCTTTTAAAGCCTCTTGCGCAGTATCAAAAGAAGGCTGTTTCATATAGCGCTCGTTCTTCTCAAAAGACAAGAACCAGTCGCACCACACAATATCTGCCTGATGGCTTACAGCCTCGGTATACAAAGTTTCCAGCATATCAGGCTCTACAAAGTCATCGCTATCACAATGAAAAATATATTCTCCCTGTGCCATCTGCAACCCAGTGTTCCGGGCAGCCGGCAGTCCTTTATTGGTTTCATGAACTGTAATTACCACACTATCTTGTCTCTCCGGATAGCGGGCTAGTACTTCCTGAAGCACTTTCATACTATGGTCGGAACTCGCATCGTTGACAAAGATATACTCCACCTCTTTTAAAGTCTGTTGCATCAGTGTTTCTGCACACTGACCTATAAACTTCTCCACCCCATAGATAGGGATAATCACCGAAACTTTATATTTCATTTTAATATATTTCCTTATAATGCAAGCCATCCTTTGCACAAGGCTCTATCCGACCTGAATTCATCGCATGAATCTGGATTAAACCAGATTTCTGGGGCAATTACCACTTTTTCCGGATTGCGATTCAAAAAAGCACTCCACCAGCTATATGTACTGTTCGAGATAATATTATGCTTGCACAGACTCATCAGCTGCATATCAAAATGACTGCCATAGCCATCTGCCGGATTTCCCTCTACCAGGGTATACTCTATCTCCTGAAAGTTTTTCCTTACCCAGTCCACGTTATCAGTAAAGACATAAAACTTAGGATGCTGCAACTTTTCCTTCATCTGTAGAATTGCTTTCCTGTAATACTCCATTGAACAGGTATTCTGGTACCAGATACGGCTTTGATAATCTTTTCCCTTCCGCACATGAACGGCCACCGATTCGCATTCCTCAATTTCCTTTTCAAGACGAAGATTCATTTCATCCGTAAACGGCAGAAAAGTAAAACATTTCTTTATTTCATCATCTATGGCTTCTACAATGGAAGCATTCAGGAAAACTCCGATAATATATTCATTTCGAGCCGTATTTGCCGGTAAAGAAGCATCAAAAGTTCCTGTAGTCATTCTTACATTCGTAGACGAAGGGAAATACCTGCGACGTACTTTGGAACAAAGATCTGCTCCTCCTCCCCATAAAAATACCTTTAAACGAGAGGCCTGTTTTATTTCCGCATACGGGAAAATTGAATTCCATGCAACCTTTTCGTGTGCCAATTTAGCCGAACGGTAAAAATCGACTGCGACCTTATACCCCTGCTTTTTCAAGAAGAGATAATAGCTGTATTGAAACATCCGGTTGGCAAGGCCACAAGCCATATTCACTATAAACCCCATCAGTTTTTAACTTTTAGATTTCCCTTTTGCCATACACAAAATAACGAATTAAGATCTTGATACGCTTCCAAAGCGAAAGCTGATCCAACTCGTTCAAGCGGGTATAGAAAAACTCGAAATAAAATTTTTCATCAAAGAAAGGAGACTTCCGGTAATATTCCCACCAGATATCAAAATTAACACTATATTTTTTCCATGGTTTATGACCGTTATAATGAATATTCCCTTGCTTCAAAGCATCATCTATCTCTTCCTCAGAAAATAAATTCTGAAGTAAGGAGCGTTTTCTCATTGCAAACATATAGGAATAATCTGTCATATTGTATTCCATTGGTAAATAATAGATTTTATCTTTACAAACTATATTCAATATATCCTGATCTTGAAATTTCAATTTCTTATCACTCCATTCCTTGAACTGTAGATGGATATTATCTTTTAGAATAGCCTTAATATTCATAATAATAAAACCAGCCTGAATATAGTTACCCACACCCAATCTAGAAATAGAGTGGATATACTTCTGTCCATCTTCCGTCAAGTTCATGCCTAATTCGCGAGTCGCAGCAATATAATTATCTCCTATCTCAGTATTGTAAAGTTCAGACAAATCCATCCGAAATATAATATCTACATCAGTATAAATCACCTTATCATATTCCGGAATCAACTCGGGAATCAACAAGCGGTAATAAGTAGCAGCTGTAATCCCTCTTATTTCAAAAGCTTGATCGAATGTATTATCTACCAAACGATACTGAATCTGGCAACGTTTGAAATGATTTGGCAATTCGTCCAACTGTTCTTTATGCAGATTAACCTTTGAAGAATGTAAAATAAAAATATCATAAAACGTATCTTTTTTTGCATTCATTAAAAGAGAGGAAATGCAAATACAAGCCGGTAAAACCAAGTTATTGTCAAAAGCAAAAACAATAGGCACAGTTTTCATGATTATTCTTTATTTTTATAGCTAATAGACTTATTATCAAAAATCACCATTCCATCCTTTATTTTTGAAATATCTTGTGGTAAGCAATAAAATCCAGACTTCCAATAATGGGGAGTATCCCAAAAAGGAGTCTTTTTAAAGAACAAAAAATGAAGATAGGGAATTTCTTTACCCCATGGATTTAGAATGTGATTATTCTTTACATCCCAAACCCATTGTTCCCCTATTTTAGGAAGAGGACTTGTATAGAATTCTTTTATAAAGGCTTTTGAATACCAATTGTGAATACAATTAGGTATCTTCATAAAATCATAAATACCTTTTTTAATAGGACGATACAAATATCGATAAATACGCCACCACCAAACAATATTCTTTCTTATTAAAATTGTATAATCCAACTCATCAAGTCCTAATACTCTTTCATTTATCAACTTTTCTTTCCAATCTGAAATAAAAAAGCATAATTCTGTATATTTAGACATTTTTTTGACTATCGTCAAATGGCCAGCTATCCTATCTGCATGCGTTGTTATTAAATCATATTTACAGAAAGAGGAATTGTTTATAATAATTGACAAATCCCCGTAACATAAATCTAAATCCCCAAATCCCCAGTGAGTATACCCTTCCAACTCTTTTTGATGAATAACACCATAAAATGGTTTTAAGTCACAAAGCTTATAAGAATGTATTGGATAAAAATGTATGGAAAGTTCATTAGAAACACGATTGCAATAATCCTTAAACGATATTTGTATAAAATGTGTATTGGGATATATTCTTTCTGGTAATACACAATCAGTAAATATCAACCAATCCACCTCTATCTCTTCCGATAGCTTCGCATTCCGACTACAGCTATACAAAAATAAATCAATCCATTCAGGGAACTTACCAAAGTAAGGTATAATAATAGCTATTTTATACATCTATACTTTATTATTTTAGGCAATTGTTTATAAGCTTCACTCTTTAAATATATTATACTCTCAATAATAGCCTTACTCTTTATTTTTAAGATATCAACTCTACCCTTAAACAAAGATATGATTAAGCTAAATAAAAGAATATAACTAATACAAACAATATCCCATATTCTCTTAAAGAAATAAACTTCGGGTAAATAGATAAAACGATGCCAAAAGATAGTTTTAAAGCGGAAATCAGAATAAATCAGCATCTTCTCTTTCTCTTCACTCATCATTGTTGTTCCTGCATCCAGATGTTTTATCCCACTATGAAACCAAGTCAACTGCTTTAGTCCCACACAATACATTTTATAAAACATCACCTGATCATCCCCTAAGGCATATTTTACCTCATCCATCCAAAGTTCCTCTTCAAAATGAATCTTCAAGAAATCTTCTTTTTTGCAAAAGAAACACGGACCAGCATTAGTCTGCGATAAATATACTCCAGATTTAGGGTTAGCATTATATGAATATCCAGAATTATGCATCACTTTATAACCCCACTTTCCATCATCCTTTCTGTCTACCATTCGGCCAGAAAGCCTCATCATCCACTTTCCTAATAACGAACGTTCAGCATTAGGAAACACATCAGGAGATATTACATCTGCGTCATTATCTACTAAATACTGATACAACTGCGCTACAGCTGTTTCTGGTAAATATACATCATCATCCAAAAATAAAATATATTCTGTATCAACTTCATCATATGGTAAAGCACGTTGTGCTACCATACCTTTTTTTACATAAATATATTGTTCTTTTCCGATAGTTTCTTTCGGAATGGAATATCCTTCTGCGATATATACCAAAATCTTAGAGGGTTGAATAGTTTGCTTATTTAACGAATTCAATAAGGCTTGATATTTTTCTCCGGCTTTACCTAATGTACGGATAACAACTGTATAATTCATCACTTCTACCTCCCTAACACTTTTCGCAAACTAAGTATCATTAAAAGAGGTTGACGCAAACCATGGGTCAACATCCACATAAATAGTTTTATTTTTATATTACAGAATGAAATAGGACATGATAAAATATATTTATGAGACTCCGGATAGATAGTCATAAATTCATGATGCGATTGAGAAGACAAGACCAAATCCTGCTTATTCTTTAAAATACGCCATGACATCTCTCTCTGATAATTCTCAAGCTCTTGATTTGTGGAGAAAAAACTTATTATATCTAAATACACTTTTCGCTCATCATTTGATGCTTTATTATCTAAATTATGCATTACAGAGGAAACATTAACACGATTATAATAATAAAAAGCATTACTTATCTTAACTACTTTATTAGCATAATAAAGTAGACGAACCGCTAAATGAAAATCTTCACAATAAGTAATGTTATTGGGAAAACATAAGTCATAAGACAATACCAGCTTTCGACTTACAATCATATTCCACAGTACAGTCCAACTTTGCCTAATGTACTGCCTCATGAAAGCAACTTTATCAGAATCTTCATTCAAAGTTTTACAATACTTATTATATGAAGAATATACCATAAAGAAATCACAGTATACCACATCCGCATTATCTTCGATTGCTTTTTCATATAATCGTTTAGGTGAGTTCTATCAATTCAATTTATCCTCTTGTATCAGACAGCAGAACTCTTTA
>OGKX01000042.1_pt1 | contig 95544 bp, 124 predicted proteins | sample 1572541 | NCBI WGS metagenome assembly OGKX01 (sample SAMEA2581982, study PRJEB24529) | metagenome | biome: Human gut stool | place: China | collected 2011
ACCGCGGCTGGCACCGATTCCCTGTGCCACAGCCTTTAAAAAGCCGTTAGGACTGCTGTGCAGATATAAACCCAATGTTAAAAAAATCAAAATGACCAAATTCAAATTCAGGTCAAAACCAATCTTAGAAAAATTAGCTCCCAGATAAATCAATGGGAACAAACCAAACAAAGCGTTGAGCCAATAAGCATTTTCCAATCTTTCGGCAAATGTCATATCTTTTTTAGCAATTCTTATATCTGGTTTTTCTTGTTCTTTTTCACTGTATTCCACTATTTCATTAGCAGGAGGTTTCATATTAAAATACACGATAAACAGCATAATTACGATGATAGCCGTCATTACCAGATTCCAGTAAGAATACAGCGTATCACCAACCGGTGTCAGTGGCAGTCCGAGCTTCTCCATAAAATTGCCTGGTGTTGCTGAAACAAGCGGAATCGAAGAAGACGGCCCGCGAATAATCTCACCGCCATAAGCCGCAGCTACCAACAGCGGAAAATGCAGGCCTTTAACCTTTTTGCCTACCTCTTTCGCAAGAACTGCACCTATAACAAGCCCAAATCCCCAGTTTATATAGCAAGACGCAATAGATACTAATGCAGTCAACCCAAGAGCCTGCTGTGGAGTTTTAGGAATACCTGTTACCTTGTTCAAAATCTTTTTAGCCAAAGGTGTCAATGCCAGTACATAACCTGTCAATAAAACTAAAACCATCTGCATCCCAAAAACAAACATCGATGAGTACCCTCTGCCCCAATATTCTATCATTTGCAGAGCACTCTTGTTCATTAAAAACATTCCGCCGCAAAATACAACAAATGTTAAGAGAATAGCCAAAATAAAAGCATCCGGAAGATAATTCTGCACCATCTTCAGACAGAACTTTGTTACAGTCTTCATAAAAATCCGCCTCCTTTTCCCATTTTCTTTTTCATTCACACCAGCTCTAAAACCGTAGCTGATCCTAGCCCTCCAGCAATACATAAAGTAGCCAAGCCATATCTTACCTGTCTTTTCTGCATTTCATGCAATAAAGTTACTAAAATCCTTGCTCCAGAGCAACCAATCGGATGCCCCAGAGCAATTGCACCGCCATTTACATTGACCCTGGTCAGATCAATTTCCAGCTCCTGTATGACCGCTAATGATTGTGCTGCAAATGCTTCATTGATTTCTATCAGTCCAATATCTTCGATCCTTAGCCCTGCCCTTTTCAGCGCCAACCTTGTTGCAGGCACAGGCCCCATTCCCATATATGCCGGCGAAACACCTATTGAAGCCTGGCTGATTATTTTAGCCATAGGCTTTAACCCTGCCTTTGCAGCCGCACTTTCTTCAGCAATCAGCAACATGGCTCCACCGTCATTTCGTCCTGATGCATTGCCTGCCGTTACGCTGCCGTCCTTTTTAAAAGCAGGCTTCAATTCTGCAAGTTTTTCTATCGTTGACAAACGTGGATGCTCATCAGCAGCAAACATCAAAATCTCTTTTTTCTTTTTTACTGGCAAAGGTTCAATCTCATCATCAAAGCGTCCGCTTTTTATTGCAGCCTGAGCTTTTTCCTGACTTTCGCAGGCAAAATAATCTTGTGCCGTTCTGCTGATAACATATTTTTCAGCAATATTCTCTGCAGTCATACCCATTGTCAGGACTCCATACTGGTCAGCAGGCTGTGACCGTGGCTGACTTTCGGTATTAGGATCCAGCAAAATCCCGTTACCTACTGCATAACCCCTCCGTGCCTCTCTGAGATAATATTGGGCATTACTCATACTTTCGATACCACCAGCTAAAACGAAGTCAGCATAGCCGCACATAATCTCCTGTGCCGCATTCTGGACAGCCTGCATACCAGAACCACATTGTCTGTGTACTGTATAAGCCTGTACTTCAAGCGGAAATTTTGTCATCAATGCAGCTAATCTTGCAATATTAGGCTGGTCGCTGCTCTGCTTGGCCTGCCCTAAAATTACTGCATCCAGAAGTCTGATATCAAAATGACTACGTTCACATATTTTCTGCAACAAAAAGGCAGCAATTTCCTCCGGCTGTATGTCCTTCATTGCTCCGTTCAGTTTTCCTATAGGCGTCCTGATTCCATCTATGACTACCGGCTGCAGCATATCTATACCTCCCTTATACTAATTTTTTCAGCCAGCTCATAATGAGCAGATGTCATTGCTGCAATTTCTTCCAATGTAACATCAGAAGTATGTTCCAGTAAAAACATCATTCCGTCCTTAAACTTAAATACAGCATATTCTGTGACTAAAGTATTAACTACTTTCCGCCCAGTCAGCGGCACAGTACAATCCTTTACCAGTTTATGCCTGCCATTTTTTGCCGTATGAGATGTCGCAACGATCACCTCTTTTACTCCAACGACCAGATCCATTGCTCCCCCTGGTCCTAAAACACCTTTGCCCGGCAAAGCCCAATTTGCCAGGTCTCCCGCTTCATTTATCTGTATGGCTCCGATAACTGTAGCATCCATACGCCCACTTCTGATCATTGCAAAAGATGTAGCACTATCAAAATAACAGCATCCGGGCGTTTCAGTAACCGGTGTACGACTGGCATTAATGAGATTAGGAATTATTGCCTCCCCGCTAAGTTGTTTAGGCCCAACACCCAGCATTCCATTTTCCGTCTGAATGTAAATATGTTTATCTGCTGGTAAATAATCAACCGCCATTGTGGGAATACCTACACCTAAATTGACAAAACCACCGTCAGGCAGCATTTCCGCAACTCTTTTAGCAATTCTTACTTTTGTTTCCGCTTCTGACATGTTTCTCATTTAACTGCCCCCCGATTCTGCGTTACCAAAACATCCACATAAATATAAGGTGTTACAATCTCTTCCGGCGAAAGCATACCGGTTTCTACAATCTCATCAACCTCCACAATCGTCAAAGCGGCTGCTGTTGCCATAAGCGGATTAAAATTTCTTGCTGTTTTTTCATAAACTAAATTCCCCATAGCATCCGCTTTTCTGGCATGTAACAAGGCTACGTCTGCTTTCAAAGGATACGCCAAAACATAGGCTTCGCCGTCAATAACTTTTGTTTCACAATGCGCAGTCAGCTCTGTGCCAGCTCCAACCTTTGTATAAAACCCGCCAATTCCGCAGCCTCCTGCACGGATACTTTCTGCAAATGTGCCCTGTGGCATCATCTCTAAATTTAACTTTCCATCAAAATATAATTCTGCAGCTTCAGTATTATAGGTAAAATAGGTACCTATAGCTTTTTTCAGCATCCTATTCCTTACCCACCTTCCCAAGCCTACATTAGGAGTACCAAGATCATTGGCAATAACAGTCAAATCATGTATGTCTGTATCTGCCAGTAAATCAATCAGCCTCTTTGGATTACCGACATTTCCAAAACCTCCGATCATAACAACATCACCTGACCTGACAAGCTTAACAGCTTCCACAGCTTCTACAATCTTTGCTATGATAATCACCTCCATATTTAGTTCTTTGATTTCAGTATACAAAGCTAAAGACGAGCCTAATATGTAGAAACCTACAAAAATAATCTGATTTTTTTGCATTTTTGCACAAAAATAGCCCTTATAACAGTTAGATAACTGTTATAAGGGCTATAAAAAATAACAGGACCGAATATTCGGTCCTGTTAAGTTAATTATTCATTATTGAAGCAGTTCGCGTACCATTTGATTGATACGTTTACCGTCGGCTCGGCCCTTAGCCTTCGCCATAACAGCAGGCATTACTTTACCAATCGCTTTCGGTCCTTCGGCACCAGTCTCGGAGATAGCTTCAGCAACCATAACACGCAATTCTTCATCGCTAAGCGGTTCAGGCAGATATTTTTTGAGAATCTCAATTTCTGCTTTAGCCTGCTCGGCTAATTCACTGCGTTCGGCTTTTTCGAATTCTACCAAAGAATCCTGCCGCATCTTGACCTCTTTCAGCAAGATAGCCAGAACCTCATCATCATTCAGTTCCTTCTTCTCATTGATTTCGACATTTTTAATATTAGCACGCACCATACGAATAACCGATAAACGCAGCTTACCTGCTTCACGGTCCTTCATGGCCTGTTTCATATCTTCTGTCAATTGGTCTTTAATAGACATACAGCACGCCCCCATTATCTGGTTTTACGTTTTCTGGCTGCTTCGGATTTTTTCTTACGTTGAACGCTCGGTTTTTCATAATGTTCGCGCTTTCTAACTTCAGAAAGAATTCCGGCCTTTTGGGTTGCTCTTTTAAATCTGCGCAGCGCACTGTCCAATGTTTCGTTTTTGCCAACTTTAATTTCTGCCATCTGATCTCCCTCCCTCCACACACTTAGGGAAGTGTATATATGCATTTCATGCGTTTTTTGCACTATTGCTGACTATCGTCAGACCGCAATTACCGCACAATATTACCAGTAAATTATATCTTATGATAGGCCTTTTGTCAAGGTATCAGCAGGGCGGCCACCCCAATGCTTTACCGCCTAAAAGATGGATATGCAAATGCTTAACGGTCTGCCCTCCATCATCACCGGTATTGGCAACGATGCGAAACCCTTTTTCATTAACACCAAGTTTCTCAGCCAGTTCCTTAACTTTCCCAAACATATACAGGAGCAGCTCCGGTTCTGCAGTAATAATATTTTCAGTATGAGCTTTCGGTATCATTAAAACGTGTACCGGAGCAGCAGGAGCCACATCACGGATTACGATCATTTTGTCATCTTCATAAACTCTTTCAGACGGGATCTCTCCGGCAATAATTCGGCAAAAGATACAGTCGTTCATTTCTTTCCCCCCTTAGTGATCCTAATTTTTATAATATTCGTCAGAAAATTTAAAAGTCCTTTTTCTATTTACTCTGTTCACAATTTATTTTCAAACTGTAACTAACAAAGTAAAAAAATCTTTAATAAAACGCTTGACTTATAGTCAACTCCAGCCATTATACTGAACTTAAAGTATTTTTAATCATTTATCTAAGAAAGGAGAGTTTACAGTGAAAAAATTTTTATCAACATTACTTTATACCGCTGCCGCAACTTTATTATTCAGCGCTTGTGGAATGACTGCCAATACAGTTTCTTCTCCTGTTGAACCAACTGTTAAAAGTAATGAAAAAACAGCAGTAAATAATACAGCTCTCGTTTATTTCAGCAAGGATATCAGCCCTGTAAGTCTGATCAAACTATATGATAAAATCAACCAGGATATACATGGTAAAGTAGCTATCAAAATCCATACAGGAGAAAAGAACGGTCCCAATATACTCCCACGGGAAATAGTGATGGCTTTGCAGCAGCATGTACCTGACAGTAATTTAGTCGAAACCAACACTTTCTATAAAGGTGACCGTTATACTACCGCCAGCCACCGCGAAACATTAAAAGTTAACGGCTGGGATTTTTGTACTGTAGACATTATGGACGAGGAAGGAGCAGTAATGCTGCCAGTAAAAGGAGGCAAACATTTTCAGGAAATGTCGATCGCTAAAAATATGCTTAATTATGATTCCATGATCGTTTTGACGCATTTTAAAGGACACACTATGGGAGGATTTGGCGGTTCAATGAAAAATATAGCAATTGGCAACGCAGATGGCAGGATCGGCAAAGCCATGCTGCATACCTCTGACCCATCCAACCCCTGGGAATATAGCCAAGAGCGTTTTATGGAAAATATGGCTGAATCAGCAAAGGCTACAACAGATTTTTTTGGTAAACAAATCATTTATATCAATGTATTGCGCAATATGTCTGTTGACTGCGACTGTGCCGGGCTTGCTGCGGCACCGCCAACAACTCCTGATATCGGCATCCTTGCTTCTACAGATATTCTTGCCGTCGATCAGGCTTCTATCGACCTTGTTTTTGCTTTACCAGATGCTGCTAAGCATGATCTCCAGGAACGGATCGAATCACGTCGCGGTCTGCGGCAGCTCAGTTACATGAAAGAACTTTCCATGGGTAATGATCAATATGAATTAATTACCATTGAATAAAAGAAAAGCTGCCGTTAAACGGCAGCTTTTTTATTATTCCTTCAGCAATTCTCCGATTAAAAAACTCGTCTCAGCCTTCAATAATCTCACTTTTCTTATCTTACCACATAGTTCAGCTTCCGACCGAACATAGACCCGTAAATAATTACTGGTCAAACCTTCTATATAGCCATCCTCAACAGTCTGTTCAAACAATACCTCCACAGCACTGCCAACAAAACGTTCTAAAAATTTCTGCTGCTGCTTATGATCAAGCTCAGCAAGTTGTGCACAACGTCTTTGCTTAACAGTTTCAGGAATTTGATTGGGCATTTTTTCGGCCGGAGTTCCCTTCCGTTTGGAATAAGGGAAAATATGCATTTTACTGAACCCGCAGTTTTCTGCAAAAACCAGTGTAGATGCAAACTCATCTTCCGTCTCACCCGGGAATCCGGCAATAATATCAGTAGTAATGGCAATATCAGGAATACGTTTACGGATATCGGCCAAAAGTTCGGTAAAACGTCGGGTATCATACGGCCTGTGCATTCTGGCTAAAGTTGTATCACAGCCTGCCTGCAAAGGTAAATGCAGCTGTCGGCACAACCGTTTATCTTTTTCCATAAGATTAAGCAGCCTCGCTTCGACCTCCACTGATTCCAATGACCCCAACCGCAGTCTCTGCAGACCCTCTACACTTAAAGCTGCCTCAACAGCATCAAATAAAGTCAGTTTTCCATCATGTTCTTTACCATAGCAGCCAAGGTGAATACCGATAAGCACTATTTCTTTATAACCAGAAGCTACAAGCTTTTTAACTTCTTCCCTGATACTTGTCAGACTACGCGAACGCAACGGTCCGCGGGCAAAAGGAATAATACAATAAGTACAGAATTGATTGCAGCCTTCCTGTATTTTTAAAAAAGCTCTGGTCTTATCACTAACATCACCTGCACTCAGTTCTTCAAACTCAGTGTTGGCACTCAGCTTACGCACGCTGTCTATTGTATCAACAGACTGAAAAGCAGCAGCTTCTTCTACCAACCGTACGATATCTGCTCTATCCTGATTCCCGATAATAAGATCAACACCAGGAATTGTCTTCACTTCTTCTGCCGCCGTCTGTGGATAACAGCCAGTCACAACCACGAAAGCAGTTGGGTTTCTGCGCACAGCACGATTGATCATCTGCCGCGATTTACGCTGCCCCGTATTGGTAACAACACAAGTATTGATCACATAAATATCAGCTTCGCAATTAAAACCAACTACAGTATAACCATGACTGCGAAATATCGCTTCCATGCTGGCAGTATCGGCCTGATTGACTTTACAGCCTAAAGTGTAAAATGCTATTCTTTTCATCAATCAGCCTCCTAAATCACCAGTTTCATAAAATATTGCGGCCGCAGCTACTAATGCAGCTGTTTCTGCACGTAATATGCGCTTGCCTAAACTTACTACCAATGCCCCAGCTGTCCGGGCCTGCTGTAATTCCGTCTCGGAAATACCGCCCTCCGGGCCTATGATCAGCAGCAGCTCCTTCAAAGCCTGCTCCTTTTGCAGCGCAGCCTTCAAACCAAGCTTATCCTCACATTCATAAGCTATCAGTTTACAGTCACAGGGATTATCAGCAAGCATCTGTTCCATCGTCTGTACTGGCTGCACCATTGGTATAATATCACGCTTACTCTGTTTCGCAGCCGCTTCAGCAATTTTCTGCCAGCGCTCAGCTTTCTTAACAGCTTTATCACCTTCCAGGCGTACGACCGAATGCTCCATAGCTACTGGTATAATCTCACTGACTCCCAGTTCTACAGCCTTCTGGATAATAAAATCCATTTTTTCACCTTTAGCCAACCCTTGTGCCAGTACGATTCGCACTGAAGGCTCATGACTTTCCGCCAGTACCTCCAGACATTTGACTGTCACAACACTTTCATTAGCATCAGCAATTTCAGCAAGAGCCGTGACACCATCATCACTTACAATCTGTACTCTGGACCCGCATTGCATCCGCAGTACAGTATAAATATGCCTGGCATCAACACCCATTATTGTCATCGTATCACTGTATGGCTGCGGTATAAAAAATCTATGCACCGTCAGTCCTCCTTACGCATCTGCATAACAACCCAGCCGCCTTTGGCATCAACAGCTTCGACACACAAACCGACTTTGGAGGCAGCTGCTGATACATCATTCTGCCGTTCTTCAATAATACCGCTGGCAAGGAATATTCCTCCGGATTTTAACTTACCGGGAATATCCTGCAGAAGCATAATAATAATATCGGCAATAATATTAGCAATGATAATATCAGCCTTACCTTCTGTACCATGCAGCAAATCACCCTGTTGCACACTGATTTTTTCTGTCAGTTCATTGCCGGCAATATTTTCAATAGCTACTCGTACCGCAGTAGCATCAATATCCACCGCTTTAACTGTTTTAGCACCAAGTTTAGCAGCAGCAATAGCCAGAATTCCAGAGCCAGTACCAACATCAAATACTTCCATATCAGGACGCAGAACTTTTTCCAAACGTTCCATACACATACAGGTCGTATGATGTGTTCCTGTACCAAACGCCATCCCTGGATCGATTTCAATAATATGTTCACCAGCTTTAGATGTATATTTTTCCCAGGTAGGCTTAATCACCAATGTTCTGCCAATATGCGTAACATGGAAATACTGTTTCCATTCGTTAGCCCAATCCTGCTCGGAAACAGTACGAAAACACGTATTACCAAAGCGACATTTACCAATACGCGTTTCCAAATTTGTTAAGTCCTCATCAATCTGTGTAAGACGTGGCTGCAGCTCTTCATCCTCCGGATAATAAGCAGTTATCGTAACCACTTCTGTGTTTTCCTGCTCAGGAATATCGCATAATTCCCAAGTGCCTGAATTACGCAAAGTGTTTATCAAAACCGGGTCCTCAATAACAACACCATTGTTTGCACCTGCAGCACGCATAATTTCGGCAACCAGATCAGCTGCCTCATGTGTAGTTTGTATGCTTACCTCTATCCATTGTGACAAAGCGCTCACTCCTTAAATAACTATCATATATATTAAACACAAAGCTTATTCTAAAATATTTTACCATATGAAAGTGTTTTTCTACCAGTTTGAGAAGATATTTCAATGCCAAGTGCTCACATTATATCATATTTTTTGGCATAAAAAAATAAACTGCGGTGTTCAAACCGCAGTTTATACAAGTCATTATTTAAATAAATCTTTAATCTTATTCAAAAAGCCTTTTTCTTCAGGATTAATGTTATCTTTACTGATCTCGGCAAATTTACGCAAAGCATCTTTCTGTTTTTCATTCAGCTTCTGCGGCACAACAACTTTGATCCTGACTAACTGGTCGCCGCGTGTACTGTTACGCAAACTGGGAATGCCTTTGCCCTTCAAACGCAGTACCTTTCCAGGCTGAGTTCCTTCCGGAACCTTCATCACAACCTGTCCATCCAGCGTAGGAACCTTAATCTCATCACCCAAAGTTGCCTGTACAATATTGATCGGCACTTCGCAGTAAACAGTAGTACCATCGCGCTCAAAAAACTTATGCGGTTTAACATACAAATATACATACAAATCACCGCTTGGTCCGCCTTTAACCCCTGCTTCGCCTTCTCCGGCTACCCGCAGGCGGGAACCGTTGTCAACACCTGCAGGGATCTTGACTTTAAGTTTCTTATTCTTTTTAACAGTGCCCTGTCCGCGACATTCCTTACATGGTTCGCTGATGATCTTGCCTTCACCATGACATTTAGGACATGGCCGTACATTGGTCATCTGTCCGAACATAGTGTTTTGAGTAAAACGGATCTCGCCACTTCCGTGACATTCAGGGCAAGTTTCAACTTTAGAACCAGGTTCCGCACCATTCCCATGACAATGCGGACATTGTTCGTCACGATATAAACTGATCTCACGTTCTAAACCAAACGCAGCTTCTTCAAAAGTGATTTCCAGGTCAAAGCGCAAATCAGCACCGCGCTGAGGACCGGCATTAGAACCACGCGAGCCGCGGCCCTGCCCGCCGAAGAACATATCAAAAATATCTTCCATGCCTCCGCCGCCAAAACCGCCGAAACCTTCAAAGCCCCCAAATCCACCAGCACCGCCGGCACCGCCGTTTTCAAAAGCAGCATGTCCAAACTGGTCATATTGGGCACGTTTCTGCTCATCGCTGAGTACACTGTAAGCCTCGGACGCTTCTTTAAATTTCTCAGCCGCTTCCGGATTATCTTTATTCACATCAGGATGATACTGACGTGCCAGTTTGCGGTATGCTTTTTTTATTTCATCTGCTGTAGCGGTTTTAGACACGCCTAGCACGTCATAATAATCTTTTTTACTCAAAGTTTACACCATCCTAAGCCGATTATTTTTTGTCTTCGTCAACCACTTCGGCGTCAACAACATCGTCATCAGCTTTTTTTGCGCCCTCGGCTGTTTCAGTACCTTCAGCACCTTTAGCAGCTTCAGTTTGTTTGTACAGCTCTGCGGAAAGTTCATAAAGAGGTTTGGTCAAAGCTTCAGTATCTGCTTTGATTTTTTCCATATCTTCGCCTTTCAGAGTCTCTTTTAAAGTATCAAGCGCTGCCTGTACTTTTCCAATCAATTCTTCAGAGCCTTTGCCTTCCATATCTTTAATGGTCTTTTCGGCTTGATAGCACAGGGAGTCAGCATTATTACGTACTTCAACGCCTTCTTTACGTTTTTTATCAGCTTCAGCATTAGCCTCTGCTTCTTTTACCAGACGGTCGATTTCGTCTTTTTCCAAAGTACCTGAAGACGTAATAGTGATTTTTTGTTCTTTACCGGTACCAAGATCCTTAGCGCTTACATTTACGATACCATTAGCATCGATATCGAAAGCAACTTCGATCTTCGGTACTCCACGAGGAGCAGCCGGGATGCCGGAAAGCTCAAAACGTCCCAGAGTTTTATTATCGGCAGCCATTTCACGTTCACCCTGCAGTACATGGATATCAACTGAAGGCTGATTATCAGCAGCAGTAGAGAAGACCTGCTTACGGGAAGTCGGGATGGTAGTATTACGTTCAATGATCTTTGTGAACACACCACCCAAAGTTTCTATACCCAAAGACAACGGAGTTACGTCAAGTAAAAGCACGTCTTTTACTTCACCTGCCAAAACGCCGGCCTGAATGGCAGCACCAACGGCAACACATTCGTCAGGGTTTACACCACGGTAAGGCTCTTTACCGATAAATTTTTTCAAAGCTTCCTGTACAGCAGGAATACGGGAAGAACCGCCTACCAAGATAACTTTATTGATATCAGAAGCAGACAGGCCGGCGTCAGCCATAGCCTTGCGGGTCGGCTCCATTGTGCGTTCAACGAGATCAGCAGTCAATTCGTCAAATTTTGCACGAGTCAGATCCATATCCAAATGCTTCGGACCTTCAGCACCGGCAGTAATAAACGGCAGGTTGATATTAGTAGTCAAAACACCGGATAACTCGATTTTTGCTTTTTCAGCGGCTTCACGCAAACGCTGCATAGCCATACGGTCATTACTCAGATCAATGCCTTCATTTTTCTTAAATTCAGCAACCATCCAGTCAACGATTTTCTGGTCAAAATCATCGCCGCCTAAATGAGTATCACCGTTAGTAGCTTTTACTTCAAAAACACCGTCACCTACATCAAGGATAGATACGTCGAAAGTACCGCCGCCAAGGTCATAAACCATAACGGTATGGTCGTCGCTTTTATCAATACCATACGCCAAAGATGCAGCAGTAGGCTCGTTGATGATACGGAGAACTTCCAAGCCTGCGATACGGCCGGCATCTTTAGTTGCCTGACGTTGACTGTCAGAGAAGTAAGCAGGAACAGTAATAACTGCCTGAGTTACTTTTTCACCTAAATATTTTTCAGCATCTTCTTTCAACTTTTGCAGAATCATCGCGGAAATTTCTTCCGGAGAATATTTTTTATCGTCGATTTCTACTTTATAGTCAGTACCCATATGACGTTTAATAGAACTAATAGTTCTGTCAGTGTTGGATACTGCCTGACGTTTTGCCAGCTGACCAACTAAACGTTCGCCGTTTTTGGAAAAACCAACTACGGACGGAGTTAAACGGCTGCCTTCCTGATTAGTGATAACGGTAGGTTCGCCGCCTTCCATTACTGCTACTACAGAGTTAGTAGTACCTAAGTCAATACCAATTACTTTAGACATGATTTATTCCTCCTCGGGTTTATATGTTAATTTTAATTTATATGGCAACTATTCGTTGCTGATAACTTTAACTTTGCTGTGCCGGATAACTTTATCACGTAATTTATAGCCCTTTTCCAGAACCATCTCTACAGTGTCATCATCCATATCGGGGTTTTGCCCCCTCATCACAGCCTCATGCATCTCAGGATCAAATTTTTCGCCCTGTGCTTTTATTTCTTCTACGCCCAAATCTTTAAAAGTCTGCTCGAACTGACGCCTAATCATTTCAATACCTGAATAAATTCCGGCGGCATCATCAGATTTTCTGGCGGCGTCTTCAGCACGTTCAAAATTATCCAACACCTTTAAAAATTTTCCGACAACATCAGCGGTAACAAAAGTTGCCAGCTGTTCACGTTCGGACGTATTGCGTCGGCGGAAATTATCAAAATCTGCCTGCAGCCTTAAAATACGGTTCTGCAGTTCTTCGATCTTAACATCCTTTTCATCCTGTTCAGGAGTTTTTTCTTCAGCAGCTCCCTCACTCTTTTTCCCGGCAGTCTCATCGACTCCATTAGCAGCATCGGCTGTATTCGTTTGAGCTTCCTGCTGAGGTGTTTCTTCGGCAGTTGTTTGCTTTGAGCTTTCCTTCAAATCTTCTGTTTGCAAAACACTTCCTCCTTATAGTCTTTTTACTTATCTAAAATTGTTTTCAGATATTTATGCAGGTAATCCATTACAGAAATGACCTTACCGTATTCCATACGGGTTGGACCTAATACTGCCATCGTACCTACGATCTGACCATTCAGACGATAAGTAGCCTGAACCATACTGCAATCCTGAATACCGGTAAATTTATTTTCAGAACCTATCGTTACCTTAAGGCCTGAATCTTCACCACCCTGCAAAAGATCCTTCAGGACCTTTTCTTCTTCTAATATACCAAGCAGGTTTCTGACTCTTTCCACATCACGGAATTCCGGTTGATTAAGCAGTTGCTTTGTTCCGCCTAAAAATACCTTCTGTTCCTGCCTGCGCCCTGTCATTTTACGTACAGCCTGCAGTAATGATGAAAAAATGAGTTTATCCTCGACCACATCTGTATGGACATTCTGCAAAATCTCCACAGAAATATCGCTAAGATTGCGATCTTCCAGCAATTTGCTCATTTTACCAGCCAGATAATCCATCTCTTCAGAAGACATACCTAAAGGAATATCAACAACATTCGTATCTATACTGCCATCATCGGCAACGATACATAAAATAGCATGCTGACTGTCAAGCGGCAAAAATTTTAAATAACAGAAATTTGCAATCGTCTGCTGGTTAGTCAAAACCATGGAAACATTCTGTGTCATACGTGACAAGATCTTGGCTGTCGACTGGAAAATATCATCAATGTTACGACGACGTTCATTATACCAGCCATCTATTAATGCCATATCATTATCTGTCAATGTCCCCGGTTCAATCAGGGCATCTACATAAAAACGATAAGCCTGAGCAGATGGAATACGTCCCGCTGAAGTATGCGGCTGTTCCAAATAACCCAGAAGCTCAAGGTCTGACATCTCATTACGGATCGTTGCCGGGCTGAGCCCTAAGTCATACTTGCGGGCAATAGTACGTGAGCCAACCGGCTCAGCCGATGAAATGTAGTCTTCTATGATAATTTGCAGGATCTTTTTCTTTCTTTCGTTTAACACGATCCCACCTCCAACTCGATTGTTAGCACTCATCTCATTAGAGTGCTAACATCTTGGTATTAGAATAGCACTGACCTTAACAGTTGTCAACCAATTTTTCTTACTTCACAAAGATTTCAAAAATTTCATTGCTAAAGCGCATCCCTTGCTCCGTCAGCCTCATCCGCCTATGCTCAATATCACAGAATACTAAATTTCCTCTAATAAATTTTTCTAATTCAACCCCAAATTCTAACATTACATCACAGCCAAAACGTTGTTCAGTTTCTATTAAATCTATCCCTACCGTCGTCCGTAAACCCATAAATAAATATTCTGACAGCTGCATTTCTTTTGTCAGATCTTCAAAGCCTCCACAACTTTTGCCACTTTGAATACTTTCAATATAATCAGTTACAGAATCTGTTGCTGTAAAACGTTGACTGCCATTAAAGCTGCAGGCGGAACTGCCAAAAGACAAATACGGCAGATAATGCCAGTAAACAAGGTTATGCCTTGACTCCTGACCTGACACTGCATAATTTGAAATCTCATATCTATGCAGTCCCTGTGCTTCCAGATACTCCTGTACCAATTCATACATTGCCAGCTGACAATCTTCGTCCGGCAACTCAACTTTTCCTTTGTCCAGCATACCTGCCAAAGGCGTATTTTTTTCAATCGTCAAACCATATACCGACAAATGCTGCAACCCTGCCGCTGTTAAATTCTGCAGACTGGTCTTCAGAGTTTGAAGGGACTGCTCCGGCAAGCCATAAATAAGGTCAGCACTGACTCGTGTAAAACCAGCCTTCTCTGCCATTGTAATAGCGTCTAAAGCCTCGTTGGCCGTATGTATCCTGCCAACAGCCCGAAGTTCGGCATCGTTAAGACTTTGAACACCAAAGCTTATACGATCAAATCCCAAATCTTTAAAAAAACGCAGCTTATCCAAATCGGCAGTACCGGGATTAACTTCAATCGTTGCCTCTGCCGGCTGCAGCCAGCATCCATTTTTTTGCAAAGCTTCTACCAGTTTCGCCAAAAGCTTTTCCGAAAGCAACGAGGGAGTCCCGCCGCCAAAATACAGCGTGGCCTGATCTGCAATAGTCACTTCATTGCTGCGCATCATTATTTCACTGCAGACAGCATCAACATACTTTTCCATAGTTTCTGTATCAGCACCTGCATATGAAGCAAAGTCACAATATAAACATTTTTGCAAGCAAAAAGGGGTATGTATATATACCCCCTGGATTTGTTCCCATTTTTGCATTTTAATCCATCTTCAAAATCGCCATAAAAGCTTCTTGCGGCAGCTCTACACTGCCGACCTGCTTCATGCGTTTCTTACCTTCTTTTTGTTTTTCCAACAATTTGCGCTTGCGGCTGATATCACCGCCATAACACTTAGCCAATACGTCTTTGCGCATCGCTCTTACATTTTCGCGGGCAATAACTTTATTACCTATGGCAGCCTGTACAGGTATCTCAAACATCTGACGCGGAATAAGACTGCGCAGTTTTTCTACCAGCTGACGTCCCCTGGAAACAGCTTTTTCACGGTGTACTATAGCTGACAGGGCATCCACCGGTTCTCCATTCAGCAAAATATCTACCTTTACCAAGCTGGAAGCACGATAACCGGCCAGCTCATAGTCCAAAGAAGCATAACCTCTGGTTACTGACTTCAACCGATCAAAATAATCATAAATTATCTCACTAAGCGGAAGTGCATAGTGAATCATAACACGTGTTTCATCTAAATAGGTCATATTTTCATACTCACCGCGTTTTTCCTGAGAAAGCTCCATTACTGCACCAACATAGTCTTTGGGTACAATAATTGTAGCGTTAACGTAAGGTTCTTCTACATGGTCGATCACTGTTGGATCAGGGAAATTAGACGGATTATCAACCAATTCCACATCACCATTGGTGCGAAATACCTGGTAAATAACGTTTGGAGCCGTTGTAATCAGCGTTAGATTATATTCACGCTCCAGACGTTCCTTGATAACATCCATATGCAGCAGACCTAAAAAGCCACAGCGAAAACCAAATCCAAGCGCTACTGATGTTTCCGGTTCAAAAACCAGTGAGGCATCGTTGAGCTGTAGTTTTTCAAGCGCATCCCGTAAATTATCATAATCTGAGTTTTCTACCGGATACAGACCACAGAAAACCATCGGCGTAGCTTTACGATAACCAGGCAGTGCTTCGGCTGCCGGATTATTGGCATCAGTAACTGTATCCCCGACACGTGCGTCTTTAACATTTTTGATTGCTGCAGCAAAAAATCCAACCTGCCCAACCTCCAATGAATCAACATTAACAAGATTAGGTTTAAAAACACCAACCTCTGTTACTTCAAATTCAGCATTGGTAGCCATCATTTTAATTTTCATACCAGGTTTTATACGTCCGTCAATAACACGCACATATAAAACGACACCCTTATACGCATCAAATTTAGAATCAAATACCAAAGCTTTTAAAGGGCTGTCACTTATACCGGAAGGTGCCGGTACTTTAGCAACAATAGCTTCAAGTACATCTTCAATACCCAAACCTGTCTTCGCACTCGTCAAAACGGCCTCTGATGCATCGATCCCGATAACCTCTTCTATCTCATGCTTGACTCGGTCAGGATCAGCACTTGGAAGATCGACTTTATTAATAACCGGGATAATTTCCAAATCATTATCCAAAGCCAAATAGACATTAGCCAAAGTCTGAGCTTCAATCCCCTGCGTAGCATCAATAACAAGCAAAGCACCTTCGCATGCAGCTAAAGCTCTCGATACCTCATATGTAAAATCAACATGCCCTGGAGTATCAATGAAATTAAGCATGTACTCTTCGCCATTCTTAGCCTTATAGCTGCTGCGCACGGCCTGCGCTTTGATTGTAATACCGCGTTCACGTTCAAGGTCCATTGAATCGAGGATCTGTGCTTCCATCTCGCGTTTAGTTAAAGTACCGGTATATTCTATCAATCTGTCTGCCAAAGTAGATTTACCGTGATCGATATGGGCAATTATAGAAAAATTACGGATCTTATTCTGGTCCATCATATTCTCCTTCATATATAATCTTGCTAAAGCGGAACATCCGCCGTAAATTCACTGCAAAATATTATATCATTTTTGCCGGTAATTAAGCAAATACTAACTCTTATTAGTAAAGCACTTATAAATAAAAGCTGCTGTAACAAAAAATATTTATGTTAAAGATTATGAAAGTATATATAATGGTATTTTTAGTCACTTCACAAATAATTTACAGCAAATCAAAGCATCAACCTGTTACAATATAAGTAATAATAAAAGAATTATTACAAGAAAGGAAGTTATATTATGGATACCTTAACCGCTATTGCAACCCGCCGCTCTACCAGAGTCTACAAACCAGAACAAATAAGCGATTCCCAGCTGCAAACAGTTTTAGCCGCCGGCTGGGCTTCTCCTGTTGGTCATGGAGCATATGACGAACTATATATTTCTGTTGTGCAAAATCCCAAAATTCTCGAAAACTTTGCAGAATACTGCGGTCAAGCTTTCGGAAACACCAAATACAATCCGTTTTACGGCGCCCCTACTTTAATCGTCATTTCAGCTAAGCCTAAAGATGACGGCCAGATGGTTTACATAGCTGATGTTGGCTGTATTCTTGAAAATATGCAATTGGCTGCTACTGATATCGGCCTTGGTTCAGTTTATCTTTGGGCTCTTTTAAATCGTATTCCGCAAAGTCCTCAATTTGTAGCCAGCCTTGAACTGCCGGAAGGCTTCAAACCTGTTTCAGCTTTGGCCTTGGGTTATCCGGCCAAACCGCTTGAAAAACGTTCTTTTGCTGACATTAAACCCGAGCGTATCGCTACCAAAATTATCAAATAAAGTCTTTTGTGGAATAATTTGCAGAAATCCCTTGCAGAATTAACTCCTTCGTGGTAGAATACTTTAGTAAACGTATTTAATTGTAGGAGGTGAATTCGTTGCCGAACATTAAATCTTCCATTCGTAGTGTAAAAACCGACGCAGAACGTCGTGCAAAAAATGCTCCGATCAAGGCTGCTATCCGCAATGCAGCTCGTAAAGTAGTTGCTGTAACCGAGACCGGCTCTCCAGAAGAAGCAAAAGCAACTTTTGCAACTGCAACCGGTTTGATTGATAAAGCTTCTCGTAAAGGTATTATCCATAAGAATGCTGCAAACCGCAAAAAATCAAGACTTGCTAAAAAAGTCAATGCTATGGACTAATCTCTACAGCGATTAAAGCCTGCTCTTTTGAGCAGGCTTTTTATTTTCTCCAAAACACGCTTTATCTCATCTTAATTAAAGCTTTCGTTATTTTATTTTTGCTTTAGTTTATATATTTCATTCATATCTTAAAAGTGCTATAATATTATAAATACACCCTAACAGACAGGAATGATACATATGGCTGACTATAGTACTGATAATTTAAAACAATCTCAACAATTCTTACAGGCATATGATAAGTTATATTCTTTTGAAAATACTTTTTATGATCTTCTTGCCAGTTTAGAAAAAACACTTGGTCTCACAGAATATTTATCTCATATTTCTGTGATTCAACTGAGCAACGAAAAACATTTTCAGGCTGCTTTCCACTATCCAAATGAAGCCCTTTCCCAACAGCAGTCTTTGTTAAGCCATAAAGCTCACCTTATCGCAAAAAAGTTAAAGCTCAAGAGTGAAATCAGCTGCAAAGATTTCAGTCACATATTAACAGAATGCGGTTACAACGATAATATAAGACCAACCACAGTTTATCCGCTGCGATTTGACGATTATCTCTATGGTTTTGCAGCTTTAGAATTAAACGAAAAAGCAATCAATTTTCAGCAATTCAGCACTGACAGTTTAACTGCTGTTGTAAATATATTATGCGCATATTTTGTAAAAAAGCATGCCTTTGAACAAACTGCATTACAGCAGAAAGTCTATACTTCAATTATTAATGGCATGAATAACCTCATCTACGTAACTGATATCCACACTAATAAAATTCTTTTCATGAACCAAACGATGAAAGACCGTTTTGCCTTAAAAGCACCTGAAGGTAAAATATGCTGGCAGGTATTGCAGCAGAATATATCCCAACGCTGTAACTTCTGCCCTGTTTCCAAATTACTGCGTGATCCGTCTTCTAATAAGACTATTCACTGGGAAGAAGTCAATTCTAAAACCGGACGTATTTACGAAAACCATGACAGCCTTATTAATTGGTTTGACGGCTCAATCGTACATCTGCAGCAATCTATAGATATAACAGATTCCAAAAAAGCTTTCCATGATGCCTGTTTTGATGAACTGACCAATACACTGACCAGACGTGCAGGCAAAGAGCTTCTGGAAAAATTGATTAAAGCAGCTCATCAGAATTGCCATGGTTTTATAACCTGTATGTTTGATATAAACTCACTCAAACAGGTCAATGACAATTATGGACACAGTGAAGGCGATAAGCTTATTATCACTATATGCCAGACTTTAAAAAAATACCTGGGCAGCGGCGATATATTTTTCCGGCTCAGCGGCGATGAATTTATTGTCGTTTTTACAGAACATTCGCTGCAAAATGTTAAGGAAATACTGCAAAAAGTCCTAATTGAACTAAAAAATTCAGCACAAAAAAATGCTCTGCCCTATGAACCATCTTTCACCTATGGCCTTTTAGAAGTTCAGTCTACAAGCAATTACTCTCTTACTGATATTTTAAATCGTGTCGACGAAAAAATGTATGAGCAGAAACGTTCTTACCATATACTTAAACGCCAGCAGGACGCTGGCCTGCAAAAACAGTCTGACCCGTCTGAAAAAAACAGTTTTTCTTATCAGGCAGAATATCTCTACGATGCTTTAGTTAACAGCACCGACGATTATCTCTACGTCTGTGACGTCCAAAGTGATGTTTTCCATTATCCCAAAACCATGGTTGAAGAATTTGCTCTGCCTGGCGAATACATCAAAAATGCTACCGCCATCTGGGGTGCCAAGGTTCATCCAGATGATCAAAGCGCTTTTTTAGCATCCAACCAGGAAATTTTAGACGGACGCGCCAACATTCACTATGTTGAATATCGTGCTCAAAACAAAGAAGGTAAATGGATTTGGGTGCGCTGCCGCGGACAGATGCAATATAACGAGCAGGGTGAAGCAATTCTCTTTGCCGGTTTTATCAAAAAGCTTGGCGAAAATTATAAACAGCAGCTGCCTTAACGTAAAAAAAGCTCATTCCAAAAAGGAATGAGCTTTTAATATTTTATAGATGAGTGCGTGCTATCTGCCTAACCAAGAACGAGTACTTTTTTTAACAGCTTCCTTATCAACTTCCACATGATTTGGAGCGTACATCAGCAAATTTTCGCTGACCTTAGAAACAGTTGCGCCAATAATGTAACTTACACCGTTCAAATAGTCAAAAATACGGTTTTTCATTGCAGAATCAACAGCATCGAAAGATACCATCAGTGTCGCACCGCTCATTAAAGAATCAGCATACTCGCGTACGTCGCTGAATTGACGCGGAGAGCGCACCAAAATATCCATATGACCGCCTTTAACTAAGTACGGACCGCTATAAACTTGATCTTCTTCTACATCGCTATGCCAAAGCTTACGTGCAGCATTTTTTAAATCCATCTTTTACGCCTCCAAACGTCCTTGTTGTCAGATATGCTAACAGCCTACTTCTACATAAATTCTCAAAATCCTTCTTTTTTTAGAAAAATTTTTATTTTTGTATTATTATGCTTTGTTACGGGAACGCTGACGACCACGCTCAACACGATCAAGAATCTTTTTACGCATCCGAATATTCTTCGGAGTAACTTCAACCAGTTCATCATCGTTGATATGCTCCAAAGCCTGCTCTAAAGAGAAAGTCTTAGGCGGAATCAGACGAATAGTATCATCGCTGCCGCTGGCACGCATATTGCTGACATGTTTCTTTTTACAGGGATTGACATCCATATCATCATCACGGCTGTTTTCACCAATGATCTGCCCTTCATAGACCTGTTCGCCAGGAATGATGAACATATTCCCGCGTTCCTGCGCGTTGCCTATACCGTAGGATGTAGTTTCGCCGTTTTCAAAAGCAACCAGGCTGCCTCTTGTACGTCCGGGGATCTCGCCTTTATAATCAGCATAACCTGCGAACACATGATTCATAACACCGTTACCTTTAGTATCTGTCAGGAACTGGTTACGGAAACCAATAAGTCCGCGGGCGGGGATCACAAATTCCATACGCAGGTAGCCGGCCATCTCTGTCATGTTAGTCAGTTCAGCCTTACGCAGTCCCAGCCCTTCCATAACAGCTCCCATAAATTCCTGCGGAACGTCAATTGTTAAAGCTTCCATAGGCTCCTGTAAAGTACCGGTTTCATCATGATGCATGATTACTTTAGGTTTGCCGACCTGCAGCTCATAACCTTCACGGCGCATAGTTTCGATCAATACAGACAAATGCAGCTCACCACGTCCGGAAACAATAAATGCATCTGGACTTTCGGTTTCTTCTAAACGCATCGAAACATTAGTTTTGATTTCTTTAAACAAACGGTCACGAAGATGACGACTGGTAACATATTCACCTTCACGACCTGCAAAAGGACTGTTATTAACAGAGAATACCATCGACAGCGTAGGCTCATCAATACTGATGCCTTTTAATTTTTCAGGACTTTCTGCATCAGCGATAGTATCGCCGATATTGGCATCTGCCAAACCGATCAAAGCAACGATGTCGCCGGCTCCAACTTCCTGCGTCTCAGCACGTTTCAAGCCTTCATAGGTATACAGACGGCCGATCTTCGCTTTACGCTCGCCCTCTTCATCCATCAAAGTAATAGTTTCACCGTTATGGATAGTACCGCGGATCACACGACCGACAACGATACGTCCTACATAATCATCATAATCCAAGGTATTGACCAGCATTTGCAAAGGTGCGTCTACTTCAACATCCGGAGCGGGAATATTTTCCAAAATCACTTTGAACAAAGCTTCTAAATTGTCGCTTTCTTCTTCCATAGTTAATTTAGCAATACCATTACGGGCAGAAGTCAATACTACCGGGAATTCCAGTTGATCATCATCAGCACCAAGCTCAATGAAAAGGTCTAAAACTTCATCAATAACCTCTTCAACACGTTGGTCAGGACGGTCAATTTTATTGATAACTACAATTGGTTTCAGATGCTGTTCCAGCGCTTTGCGCAAAACATACTTAGTCTGCGGCATAGGCCCTTCATAAGCATCAACCAGCAATAATACGCCATCGACCATAGTAAGCACGCGTTCAACTTCACCGCCGAAATCAGCATGGCCGGGGGTATCAAGAATATTGATTTTAGTATCTTTGTGCATAACAGCTGTATTTTTAGCTAAAATAGTAATACCGCGTTCACGTTCCAAAGCGTTGGAATCCATTACACGTTCTTCGACATGCTCGTTAGCACGGAAAATACCGCTTTGTTTGAGCATTGCGTCTACGAGGGTAGTCTTGCCATGGTCAACGTGGGCAATAATGGCAATATTGCGTAAATCATTTCTTAACATAAATCCTATCTTCCTCTCTTTTGAGCAGACGGCATACCGCCTGTAAATCCAAACCGAGCTATGCCATATACAACAAAAGCCTGCGGTCAAATAAAACTACTCTAAAATTAATGAAGGATGCTTGTCAATAAGCATCCTTCACTATGACTAATTAATTATATTCTTTTTAACTTACTATGTCAACAAAAACCGCTATTTTACTATACCGGGGAGCCATGTAGCTATCTCCGGGAAGAAACACAGCAGCAAAATTTCCAGCGCCATAATAATGCCAAAAGGAATAACACCTTTGATGATCTGTGTCATTTTACTATCTGGGCTGATGCCCTGCAAAACAAACAGATTCATTCCAACCGGCGGCGTGATAAGAGCCAGCTCCAGATTGATCAACATCACAACATTGAACCAGATCGGATCGAAGCCCAATTTCATGATAATAGGATACAAAATCGGCAAAGTGATAAAAATAATGGAGATAGATTCCAAAATACATCCCAAAACCAACAGCAGAATATTAATTGCGATAAAGACTATCCACCGGCTGGTTTCCATTTCGGCAACCAGGCTCGTCAAAGCCTGCGGAACCTGCAGAATAGTTAAAACGAAACCAAATAAAGTTGCGCCGATCATAATCGCGAAAATCATCGAGGTCGTTTTGACTGTATCCAGCAAAATTTCCGGCATATCCTTCAGACCAAGCGTACGGTAAATAACAAAAGTAATAAACAAACTGTAAACCGTACCTATAGCAGCAGCTTCAGTAGGAGTAAACGCTCCCGTATAAATACCGCCAACGACAAGCACCGGCAGCAGCAGTCCCCAAAAAGAACTTCTTAGCGCCTGAAAACGTTCCTCCCAGCTGGCCGCTTCCTGCAAAGGCAGCTTTCTTGAGCTGTAAACAACCACAGCAATAAACAGCAGTGTCAAAATAACCCCCGGTACAACGCCGGACATAAACAACTGACCTACCGATTCACCAGTAATAGCGCCATACAAAATCATTGGTATCGATGGCGGGATCAGAATGCCTAAGGTACCACCTGCTGCAACAGCTCCTAGAACTAACGTTCTTTCATAACCACGGGACAGCATCTCAGGAATGGCAATAGCACCAATAGTAACGGCGCAGGCAACAGACGAGCCTGTAATCGCAGCAAAAATTGCACAGGCAAAAACTGTAGCTACACCTAACCCCCCAGGCAAATGACGCAGCCATTTATTGCCCAGCTCAAATAAATCGTTGCCTACTTTGCCTGTTAAAAGAATCTGGCTCATTAAAATATATAACGGGACAGCCGTTAACACGAAATCATCCAAAGATTTGTAAGCCAAAATCGGTATCTGGGCCAAAGAAGATCCTCCGCCCATAAAAGCAAACATACCGAAAAGTCCCGCCGTTCCCAGTGAGAAGGCTACCGGCAGTCCCAAAACCAAAAGTCCCAGTAAGATAACGGTAAAAATAACAAGCATCTTATTCCGCCTCCTTACTGAATTCACCGCTGCTGATTTTTTGAATATCTATAAGCAGGGTACGTACAAACTGTAGTAGCAACAGCCCCATACCAATCGGCAGCGACATCTGAGGAATCCACATAGGAGTTCGCAGAGTACTTGGTGAAGTATTATCCATCTCATATGAAAGCAATGCCATATCCAAAGACTGCATTACAAATACGGCACAGAAAAAAATACCAACAATAGTTGTAAAAAGTTCGATATAACAACGGGTACGTGCTGATAAATGGCTTAAAACAATATCGACATGGATGTGCTTGCCAGCAGCATAAGTAACGGACATCCCTAAAAAACCTGCTACTAAAACACAATATACAGAAAGTTCTATTGACCATTCTGTCGGCGCATTGAACAAACCTCGCATCACAACTTCATAAAAGACCATCAACGCCGGCAGCAGCAATAGAATGCCGGCAATGACGCCAACTGCTTTAGTAATAGCGTTCAAAAATTTTTCATAGACCTCGAGCGCGCTTTTCAAGTCTTTTTCCTCTCATTCTTTTCCAAAATAAAAACCGCTGCCGCTTATGGCAGCGGTCAATTAAGAATTTATCTATTGTTTACTGCATATTTCGATCAATTCCTTACCAAGATCCCCAGTATGTTTAACAAAAATATCCCAAACTGGTTTAGTAGCAGACTGCCATGCCGGCAGCTCAACCTCAGGAACAACGTAAACCTGCATACCTTTTTCTTTTAATTTCTCTAAAGCAGCCATATCCTCTGCTTTAGCATTTTTACGCAGTTCGTCACGCACTTCATTTGCAGCGTCGGTTACTATTTTTTGCTGTTCCGGAGTCAGTCTTTGAAAAGATTTTTCATTCATCGCCAGAATAAACTCAGGATAAGCATGATTAGTAATAGTCAGATATTTGGTAACTTCGAACATTTTACGGTCATACATAGCTGTAGTTCCAGAAGTTTGTCCATCAACAACACCGCGCTGAATGGCCATATAAACTTCACCTGATCCCATAGTTACAGGAGAAGCACCAAGTGCTTTAATCGTTTCTGAAGGCAGCTCACCATAACCACGCAGCTTCAGTCCCGCAAAATCCTCAGGTTTAGTGATTTCCTTTTTGCTGTTAGCGAACTGCACAAAGCCATAATCAGCCCAGATCACAGGACGCACACCCTTCTTCTTCAATTCGCCTGCTAATTTATCACCCAAGCCTCCGTCGATGGCATGATCGACTTTTTCATAACTTGGGAACAGAAACGGTACGTCAAAAACTTCCATTGCCGGAATAACAGTTGACCACATTGCTGTGGAATTAAGCCCCATATCAATGCCACCAGACATAATTGCGTCATTCATACTTTTATCGTTGAACAGCTGTCCGGAAGGATAGATGTTCAGTGTAATAGTGCCGTTGGATTTTTCAGTAAGCTTTTTATTAAAAGCCTCCATTCCCTGGGCCAGCGGATGTGCCGTTGGCAAATTGTGAGCCAGTTTCAAAGTCACCTTTTCGCTGCCGGCAGATTTTTTATCTCCGCCCCCACCGCAGCCGGCCGTTACTGCCAATGCCATAATCATAGCGGCAGCCAAAGTAGTTTTAAACATTTGCGACATTTTCATTACTCTCACCTCATAATTTTTTATTTATAGAGTTTCTCCAGCTTCATATAATCATCAAGACCGATGAACCTGTTAAAATCAGTAAAATGCATCATTTTATCTTCATAGGCCTTAGTCGTCCCCGTTTGATGCAGCACTGTCATTGCTTCTTTAAAAGCCTGCGTAATGACGTATAAGGCACTGCAGGGCCAGAACACTATTTTAAATCCTATATTTTCCAAATCTTTTGCAGTCAGGTTCGGTGTCCTGCCGCCTTCGATCATATTAGCTATCAGTATGGTATCTGGAAAAGCTTTCGTAACAGCTTCTAATTCTCTTATATCCTGCGGCGCTTCTATAAACAAAGCTTCAGCGCCGTTATCTAAATACAATTTGCCGCGTTCAACAGCATCCTCCAGTCCATTCACAGCCCTCGCATCAGTTCTGGCAATCAGTAAAAAATCCTCATCAGTTCTGGCATCAGCAGCAGCCCGCAGTTTTTTCGCATGCTCAGATGCATCTATGACCTGCTTACCGACCATATGTCCACAACGTTTAGGCCATACCTGATCTTCAAAAAGCACTGCAGCTGCTCCGGCTTTTTCATATTCCTGCATCGTCCTCCGTACGCTTAACGCATTTCCGTAACCAGTATCACCATCGGCAAATACCGGTAATTCTGTGGCATCCACAATACATTTCACAGCCTGCACCATTTCAGTCATCGAAAGGTAACCTACATCCGGCTGCCCTAATCTGGAGGCAGCGATACTATAACCTCCCATAACCAGTGCATCAAACCCTACTTCTGCCGCAATTTTTGCCGTCAAAGCATCATAAACACCCGGCAAAACCAAAATCTCTGACCTCAGCAGACGTTCACGCAACATTTTACGCTGCTTGTTCATAAATTCCCCTCCCTTGCTGCCCAACAAATTCAACAAAAAAGCCCCTACCGGCATAGCCGATAGGGGCGTTAAGTACGCGGTACCACCCTAAATTATACTCTGAGGCCTTTAACGCAGCCCTGCGCTTTTCCCTACATTCGCCCTCAGAAAAAGAGTTCCTGGGTGAGAGGACTTATTTCCACGCTTACCGGCTCGCATCTACCGCCGGCTTTCTGAAAGCCTTCCACTGTCCATTCCCAGTCATAACCTGTAACCTGATGATTTGTCGAAACATTGAAATAAGTATAACAACACCTTAACACTATGTCAATATATTTTTAAAATTATTTTATCTTTCTGTTTTTTCTTGTACAAATGTATTGTTTTTATACTACTTTAGCATAATACAAAAAAATACAGCCGCTTTCAAAAAGCGGCTGTATTTTTTATTGATCATTCTAAATAAAAACTACCATCTCAATCAATGATCCTTCTGGCCCCATAAAAACGTTCATCCCAATAAGGACCAAACGCTTCACCTTCAATTACGCCATTTTTAGTACCGGCATAAATGAATTTACCATCTCCGCTGTAAATACCGCAGAAGGTCGCTCCTGGGCCATCAGTGCTATAAAATACCAGATCTCCCGGAAGCAGATCATCTTTTCCGATTCTCCTGCCTACATCATATTGCTCATCAACAGTTCGCGGCAACGCGATACCACTTTCACCAAAAACATACTGCACATAACCGGAACCATCAAATCCTTCTGACGGAAAACTGCCGCCCATTTTAAAAGGGGTTCCAACTAAAAGATACGCATTTTCAATAATATTTCCACGCAGGCTGCTGTATTCTTCAGCATAAGCCAACTGAGGCTGCATTGTATTCCAAACTGCTCCAACCGGCAAGGATAACGCTATACCTAAAGCAGTACAAACAGCCAATCTTTTACACAAACTAACATAATTCATATTTTTCAAAAACTCCTTTACTGAAAACCCTACAGCGATGACAGCATGTCATCCACATATTTTCTGATTTTTTCCATCTTTTTGCGTATACCAGCTGCTTTATCACCGTCACGAGCAACGATCTGCTCAATTTTAGTACGATACTGCAAATAAGAACTCTCAAACTGCCGCAAATACTCTTTAAGTGCCGCCACTTCCGGAACTGTCGTCACGATATTCGACGTCGTAACATTCCATTCAGTACCATTTATCGTGACACTATCCCCATATTGCGGGATATAAGCAGCTGTACCCAAACGGCGCTGCAGCTCATCAGCGAAATTGCTGGCAGCATCAAACTCACCATGTGTAACGAAAAATGCTTTCGGCGGCTGTTTCATCTTACCGTACCATTCAAGCAGCTGTTCCTTGTCCGCATGTGCCGAAAACCCTTTCATATTGTAGATCTTGGCATTTACCTTAATATCTTCGCCCATAATCTTAACCTGCTTGGAACCTTCTATCAACCGACGTCCCATTGTTCCCTCAGCCTGATAACCGGCAATAATGACAGAGCAGTTTTCATGCCAGAGATTATGCTTCAAATGATGCAGTATACGTCCTGCGTCTGCCATACCACTGGCAGAAACGATAATTTTAGGCCCTGGCATCTCATTAATCATCCGTGATTCCTGCGCAGTTGCCGTGAAACGCAGATTTGGAATCGCTAAAAGCCTGTTACCGTGCATTTCATACAAAGCCCGCGCTTCTTCGTCATATTCCTGAGGATTAGTAAGCGTGATAGCAGTAGCTTTGCTCGCCATCGGACTGTCGATAATGATTGGTACCTGAGGGATACGACCTTCCTGCAGAAGCTTCTGGAAATAATAAAGAAGTACCTGTGTACGTCCTACAGCAAAGGCAGGAATAACTACATTACCACCTTTAGCCACAGTGTCATTAATGATCTCAGACAGCTCCGCTTCTTTGTCATAGGCTTTATGCACACGATTGCCATAAGTAGATTCGGTGATTATAAAGTCTGCTCCGGAAATTTCTTCCGGATCCTCGATAATCGGCTGATTAGGCTGTCCAATATCTCCGGTAAAAACGAGCTTAGTTGTTTTGCCATCTTCATTAACAAAAACTTCAACAATCGCCGAACCTAAAATATGCCCGGCAACCTTAAATTTAACCTGCACCCCCGGAAGAACCTCAAGCATTTCACCAAACTCGTGCGTATGAAAATGCTGCAAAGCTTTATACGCATCATCAACAGTATACAAAGGTTCTACTACAGATTTACCTGCACGCAAACCTTTCCGGTTGGCAAACTCTGCATCAGATTCCTGAATATGAGCACTGTCAGGCAACAGAATCGTGCACAGCTCTAAAGTGGTTTTCGTACAATGTACAGGACCCTTATATCCTTGTTTTATCAGCTTTGGTATCAACCCGCTGTGGTCGATATGAGCATGGGTCAGCACAACTGTGTCAATATCATTAGGCGCAAAAACAAAATCCTTTTCATTAAAAGCAGTAATCATTTTAGAACCTTGAAACATACCGCAGTCCAACAGCATTTTTTTACTGCCTATTTCAAGTAAATAACAAGAGCCTGTAACCATTCTTGTGGCACCTAAAAAGGTGATTTTCATAACGGTCCCTCCCTGCTTAAATTCTTAATTAATATATTCTGCATTCAAAAAATATTCCCTGCCCATTAACGAATAAGTTCACTGCCTTGTCACAAAGCACCTTCAATTACTGCCGCTGCAATTACTGCAATTCCCACATCTGTCATTTGTTTCCTGTCCAAAATATGTCAGCAGATATTTACGCAGGCAACCTCTGGTAAAACAATAGCTTTCTATATCACGCAGCCTTTGGTAAGCATTTGTCAGCCACAGCTTTTTGTCTTCCGCACTGCATTCTCTCTGCTCACAGCTATATTCCAGCAGCTGCCGCTGCTGCATTATGTCACGCCGTTCAAAAAGCAGTACGCATTTTGCCGGCAAGCCGTCACGTCCAGCCCTTCCTGCTTCCTGATAATAGCCTTCTACATCAAGCGGCAAAGTATAATGCAAGACAAACCTTACATCAGGTTTATCTATACCCATCCCAAACGCATTAGTCGCCACCATCACCTGCAATTCATTTTTAATGAAAGCGTTCTGGTTCCGCTGCCGTTCTTCCATTGTTAAACCAGCATGATAACGTCCTGCTGGATAGCCCCAGGCATTGAGGTCATTACATACTTCTTCCGTCTGCTTCTGCGTTGCACAATAAATAATACCGCAACCGTTTTGCTCCGGCAGCCAGCTACGCAAAAAACGTCTTTTCACCATTGGTTTTTCCACAATAAATGTAAGATTGCTTCTGTCAAAACCTGTCACCAGTTCTAACGGCTGCTCTAATCCCAGACATTTACTTATCTCACGTCTTACAACCGGCGTGGCAGTAGCTGTAAAAGCCGCAACAACAGGAGCCTTCGGCAGGCCGTCTAAAAACGGCTTTATTGCCAAATAAGCCGGTCGGAAGGATTCACCCCATCGTACTACGCAGTGTACTTCATCAACAACGACCAACGCTATTTGCAGCTCACTTGCAAAAGCCTTAAACTGCTCATTCTGCAGGCGTTCAGGTGAAACGTACAGCAATTTACATTTATTATTACGGGCAGCATAAACGGCGGCACCGTACTCCTGCTTACTCATCCCGCTGCTCAAATAAGCCGCTTCTACACCATGTTCCGCTAAACTGCGTACCTGATCCTTCATCAAGGAAATCAACGGTGAAACAACCAGTGTCAAGCCCTCCAGCATCAACGCCGGTAACTGATAACATAAGCTTTTTCCAGCTCCGGTCGGCATAACAGCTACAACAGGACGTCCGTTCAAAATTTGCTCTATCAGCTCTGACTGCCCGCTTCTGAACTCACTGTAACCAAAATATTTTTGCAAAATCATTTCTTTTGTCTGCACGGCTGCTCCTTAAACACAACAAGCCTGTGTGCCAGTCGCACTACAGGCTTGTCTGCAATTTTATTTTATAAATTCTTTTCCTTGTATGGACACAATTCTACCAATACGCATTCACTGCATAAAGGTTTCCTTGCCTTGCAAATCTTACGGCCATGCCAGATCAACCAATGATGAGCATCGCTCCACTTATTCTTCGGAATGGCTTTCTGCAGCTCTTTCTCCACTGCCAGCGGATCATCGCCCTTAGCTAAACCCAACCGGTGCGAAACTCTGAAAACATGGGTATCAACCGCAATCGCCGGAACCTTATAAACAATACTGGCGACAACATTAGCCGTTTTTTTACCCACACCCGGCAGCTTCATCAGCTCCTCGACAGTGTCAGGAATAACGCTGTTATATTCTTCCGTCAGCATTTTACAGGTTGCCAGCAGATTTTTAGCCTTCGATCGGAACAGTCCACAGTCACGAATCTCTTCTTCCAGCTGTTCCTGAGAAAGTGCGCCCATTTTTTCAGGAGTATTATATTTCGGGAAAATACGTGCTGTAATCTTATTGACACGTTCGTCCGTACATTGCGCTGACATAATTACCGCTACTAACAATTCAAAAGGCGTCGAATAGTTCAGCGCTGTTTCCGTACCCATATAAGTTTCTTCCAGCAGCGCTAAAATTGCCTCACGTTGTTGTTTACGCATTAGTTGGTCAGACTCCTTACCGGTGCAGGAATACGACCACCGCGGGCAATAAAGGCATCGGCCTTAAATTTGCTCACGGCAATGATGGGAGCATATCCCAGCAAACCGCCAAATTCTACCTGTTCTCCGACAGTTTTACCCGGAACCGGTATCAGACGTACAGCAGTAGTTTTATTGTTGATCATTCCAATTGCCGCTTCATCAGCAATGATTGCTGAAATAGTTTCAGCAGTCACATCACCTGGAATGGCTATCATATCAAGCCCTACAGAACAAACACAAGTCATGGCCTCTAATTTCTCCAAAGTCAGGCTGCCGCGTTCAACAGCCGCGATCATTCCCGCGTCTTCACTGACAGGAATAAAGGCACCGCTCAAACCGCCGACATAACTTGAAGCCATCAATCCACCCTTTTTAACGGCGTCATTAAGCATAGCTAAAGTAGCAGTAGTACCAGGACAGCCACAGCTCTCCAAGCCTATTTCTTCCAGAATATGAGCAACGCTGTCGCCAATTGCCGGTGTCGGAGCCAGCGACAAATCAATAATACCAAACTGAGTATCCAGACGACGGGCGGCTTCCTGTGCAACCAACTGGCCGACACGAGTAATTTTGAACGCAGTTTTCTTGATCGTTTCTGCTACAGCGCCAATGTCCTGTCCGCGCACTGCCTCCAACGCATGTTTTACCACACCGGGTCCGCTGACACCTACATTTATGACAGTTTCAGGCTCTGTAACACCATGGAAAGCTCCGGCCATAAAAGGATTATCAGGCACTGCATTACAGAAAACAACCAATTTTGCACAGCCAATAGCATCACGGTCTGCAGTACGTTCTGCTGCCATTTTGATTACACGGCCCATTTCCGCAACTGCATCCATATTAATCCCGCATTTAGTAGAACCGACACTGACAGAGGAACAGACAATATCAGTTACTGCCAAAGCTTCTGGAATAGAACAAATAAGATTTCTATCACCTTTGGTATAACCTTTATCAACCAAGGCAGAAAAACCGCCGATAAAATTAACGCCTACTGCTTTGCCTGCCTCATCAAGCGCTTTAGCCAGCGGAACATAATCATTGCTGTCGCAGCTTTCACCAACCATCGAAACAGGAGTTACAGAAATACGTTTATTAATGATCGGAACACCGAGCTCCATTTCCAGTTCCTCGCCGACCTGAACAAGCTTTTCAGCTTTCCTGGTGATCTTATCATATACCTTCTGTGCCGTTACTTTTATATCAGGATGACCGCAGTCGCGCAAACTGATTCCCATAGTGATCGTACGCACATCCAGGTTGTTCTGCGTGATCATCTGGTTAGTTTCCAAGATATCTTTAATCGTGAACATAGACAGCCTCCTAGATACGGTGCATCGCCGTAAATATTTCTTCGCTTTGTACTCTGATCTCAACACCGATATCTCTGCCTAAAGCAGTAAAGATATCCTTAAGATCCTGTAATTTTACAGCAGCACCCGTCATATCAGCAATCAAAACCATATTGAAGAAACCCTCCATAATATTTTGATTGATATTGAGGATATTTACGCCATGCTCAGCGAGAATATTACTTACTTTAGCAATAATGCCGACCTTGTCTTTGCCAACGATAGTTAATACGATACGCATACTGTTGTCATCCTTTCCCATAAAACAAATAATAACTACCATGTCTAACACGGTAGTTATTATTGTACCATATTTTCAGCAAAGTTGTGTGTATACATTGCAAATTATAATTCAAAAAAATCTTTACATTGTAATTTTACAGCGCCGTCACCGGTTCTTACTTTTTTAGTCTCCTGCATCGCTTTGATCATAGGTTTGATCCCGCCGCTCTGCAGAATGTTCATAATATAAGGCGACATCGGAACAGCTGCAGCTGTTGCTCCCGTAGTCAGGTTTTTGATTATTCCAGCCTCAATATCAACCTCTACTTCATCACCCTCTGCAATAATTTTCGTGATCTCGCTGCAGGTAATAACAGGTACGCCTAAATTAATAGCATTACGGAAAAATATCCTGCCAAAAGATTCTGCCAGTACAGCTCCAGCACCAACTGCTTTCAATGTTATTGCCGCATGCTCACGCGATGAACCGCAGCCAAAATTAGTTCCGGCCACAATGATATCACCGGGCTTGAATTTTTTTACAAAGCTTGCATCAGCACCTGACATTGCATATTTTTTAATATCTTCTACATCCGTATATTCTACAAAACGTCCCGGATAAATCTGATCTGTGTCAATATTTTTCCCAAAAACAAACGCTTTGCCCCTGACTGTCGTTTTCATTACCATCACCGTCCATTTTCGCAGTCGCCGGTCTTCAAATATGTCGCCGGATCAGCAATTTTCCCCTCTAATGCCGAAGCTGCCACCGCAGCCGGAGAAGCAAGGAATATCCTGCCATCTACATGTCCCATTCTCCCGGGGAAATTACGGTTAGTGGAACTTATGCAAACCTCTCCTCCTGCAAGCATACCCTGGTGTACTCCCAAGCAGGCAGCACACCCAGGAGCCGTTATCGTGGCTCCTGCCTGCATCAAAGTTTGAATATATCCAAGCTCCATCGCATCTTCCATTACCTTTTTAGAAGCAGGCACAACTATCATCCTCGTAGTTTTGGGAATATGCCTGCCTTGTAAGATCTGCGCTGCTACAGCCAGATCCTGCAGACGACCGCCTGTACACGAACCCAAATAAGCTTCGTCAACAGGAGTGCCGGCATATTTGTCCAATTCAAAAACATTATCAACACTTGATGGTGCCGCTACCTGAGCCCTGATTTTACTTACGTCATACGTAAGCTCCGCAGCATATTGAAAATCAGTATCTGTTTCATAAATTTTATAAGGTCTTGCCACACAGTTGTGCAAATATTCCATAGTAACAGCATCAGGCTGGATATAGCTGGTTTTACACCCCATCTCCGTTGACATATTACACATACACATTCTTTCGGAAATACTCAACCCATTTACAACAGGTCCTGCAAATTCTACCGCTTTATAAACACCGTAATCTGCACCCAGATCACCTATGATATGCAGAATGATATCCTTGGCAAAAACACCCGGCTGCAGCTTACCAACCAGATTGATCCTGAAAATCTCCGGTACCATGAACCACAGCTTGCCAGTAATCATAATCGTCGCCAGATCAGTAGCGCCAACACCGGTCCCAAAAGCGCCAAAAGCTCCGTGAGTCGTCGTATGCGAATCAGTGACAACTACTATCTCTCCAGGATGTACCCAACCTTTATCGGCCAAAACCTGATGGCAAACACCCTGATCTATATCCATCAATTTTTCGATACCCTGTTCAAAACAGAACTTTCTGAACTGCTTATGATTTTCAGCCTGTGTTATCGTAGCACAGGGAGCGTAATGATCAAAAAACATCACGATCTTATCAGCATCAAAAACCTTTTCACCGCCCATTTCATAAAAGGAAAGTACAGTCTGCAAATATAAATCGTTGATTCCTGCAATATCCACGTCGCAATTAACTATCTCGCCTGTTGCGACCTGATGTTTACCAGCTTTTTCTGCCAATAATTTTTCAATAGCATGCATAAGCTACACTTCTTTCTTTTCTTTTATTAGCACCGCAACAAATTCAAGCCGGATATTTGGCTAAAAATTGCAGCATCGCCTCTAAAACTACCTCCGGCTGTTCTTCCGGTACAAAATGCCCGCACTCATTTACAGCAAACCCTTCTACATTAGCCGCCCTTTCCTGCCAGCCGCTCATAACATCCCACAGCTTACCGACAACACCGTCCTTACCCCACAAAGCCAAAACAGGAACCTGAATGATCTGTTCACGATCTGCTTTATCCATCTCCATATCTATAGTAGCACTGGCACGGTAATCTTCGCAAATACCATGGAAAGTCATCGGATCGCGCAGACAGCGTACATATTCGTCTAAAATCTCCTTAGGGAACCTGCTTTTAGCGGCCGGCCCGATCTTCAAATTCAAATTATAATTAACAAAATACTCAGGATCTGCCGCCAGCACTCTTTCAGGGAACCCTTTGCCCTGAATATAAAAGAACCAGTGCCAATATTTAGTCGCAAACTCCTGACTGGTATCACGGTACATATCATAAGTCGGCAAAATATCCATCATCGTACAAGACAGCAGCCGTTCCGGATGATCCATCACCATCCTGTGCAGTACTCTTGCCCCGCGATCATGACCGACACCATGGAATTTTTCAAAACCCAGCTTGCTCATAACTGTAAACTGATCGTCTCCCATAGCCCGCTTGGAATAATTAGCATGATCCGGAAGTCCTTCAGGCTTGCTGCTGTCGCCATATCCACGCAGATCTGTAATAACTACCGTATAACGCCCGGTTAGACCCGGCGTCAAAAACCGCCAGATCAAATGTGTCTCTGGATGCCCGTGCAGCAGTAAAATAGCTTCACTGCCCTTGCCGCCAACTAAAGTGTTGATCTTAATACCGTCACCTACATCGATAAGTTGCTGTTTGAATTCCGGAAAATACTTTTGGTCAATATTCATCTGCCCCACCTCCGCAAATTTTCACACCACATTTAGCATTCTATTTCTCTGCTTTCATTATCCGCTACGATAACAATAAAGTAAAATACAAATTTTAAATATAAATATAGTTTTTAGCTATTAAACAATGCTATAATAAAACGAGTTATAATCTACAATAAGGAGTACTAACTATGACACTGACACAGATGCGTTATTTTTATGAAGTCTGTAAATGGCGCAGTATCACTAAAGCTGCCGCCAGTCTGCATATCTCTCAGCCAACTGTTTCCATCGCCATGGCCGATCTGGAAAAAGAAAGCGGGCTGAACCTTTTTCGGCGCGAAGGCAAAAAACTTTCGCTTACAGAAGACGGCAGCCTGCTGTTAAGTAAAATCACTCCTATTTTGGCTAACCTACAGCAGCTTGACCGCGATATCAAAGATATGGCACAGAATAAAAACCTCATCCGCCTGGCAGTACCTTTACAAATCGGCGTACAGCTGCTGCCAACTCTTTTCCGCGATTTCAAAAATCTGTACCCTGAAATAGAGCTGGAAGTAGTAGAAGCAGGCGGCATAGATTCACTGCGTATGATAGAAAATGAAGAACTTGATTTAGCCGTCACCAATTATGACGACAGCTTTTCACCCAATCTGCATTACCGTAAGCTTTTTAAAAGCGAAGCCTGCTTCTGCACCTATCCTGACCATCCGCTGGCGCAGAAAAAATATGTCGATACCAAAGATATTGCCAACGAACCTCTGGTACTGCTTAACGGTGGTTTTTTCGTCAATCGCCTCATCTATCAAAATTTTCAGCAGGCTTTAACATCGCCTAAGGTAATTCTGCATTCATCGCAGCTTCATACGGTCAAAAACCTCATTTCCAGCCAAATAGCCTCCTCTTTTCTAATGCGTCAAGCCATTACGCCCTCTGACAATATCATTCCACTTTCACTTAAAAAGCCGCTTTTTATAAATTCCGGCATCGTCACCAAACGCGGCCGGCAAATCTACGGCGACGAACAAAAACTCATTGAATTTATCTGCGATAATCAGCCGTTAGGCTAAATTTTTCTCTTCTCTGTAAAATCCACCATAGTAGTAATAATATCAAGTATCATATGGTTAAAGTAAGTGTGCACATATACTTGATATCAAAAAAGAAAAGAGGAATAAAAATGTATATTGATTATCAAATTTTATCTGTAGTAGAAGACATGTCAGCTAATCCCCAAAGTAAATTCGACGGAATGAATTGCACCCCAATCGCTCTTGGCCGGTATGATGATTCCAGTAAAATCTTATGTCTTTCTGCTACGCAAACTAACTTCCCCCATTTATCCAACGACAAAAAATACAACATTATTGCCAGAAACAAAGAAAATCAAAAGACTGAAAGTTTCTCCGGAACATATAATAACGACTGGAGCTTCAGCATCTTCCAGTATAACGGTACCGCAGTATAAAAAACGCTCAAAGAAGCAGGCATGAGATAACTTTTATCTCATGCCTGCTTCTCATTATTTCTAAAAACATCTTTTGTTTTTTTATGAATTTAAACTTGTCCGCAGCTGTACCGCCTCTGCCAGATGGGCGGCCGTTATGATATCACTGCCGTCCAGATCGGCTATCGTACGCGCTACTTTAATGATCCGATCGTGGCTGCGGGCGCTGAGCCCCAACGCCGCAAAAAACTTCGCCAGCAGCTTTTCTGCAGCAGCTTCCATCTGGCAGTGCTTGTTCAGCTCACGCCTCCCCATCTGCGCATTGCAGTACAAATTAGTACCCTGTAAACGCAGCAACTGCAGCTGACGCGCTTTGATCACCCTTTCACGAATCACGGCCGAGCTTTCACCGGCTTCCCTGCTTTGCAGATCAGCGTATTCCAGCCGCGGCACATACACCTGTAAATCAATACGGTCTAATAAAGGCCCCGACAGTTTACGGTGATAACGCTCGATCTCAAACTGCTTACACGAACATTCCCGCTTTTTATCACCCAGATAGCCACAGGGACAACCGTGCAATTAACTACTGTGGCAAAAAAAATACAATTGGAACCCGCATTAGAGCTTGCAGAATAAAAAAAGGCTTATCAATAAAACAACTTGCCGCTCTTGCTGGCATCACCCCAGAAGGTCTTAGTAACATAGAACGACGCTCTAGCAATAATATCAATATAACTATATTGTCCAAAATATCCAATGCACTAAAAGAGCCTATTAGCCATCTTAGCAGTTTCGAATCTCTTCCTGAATCAACACTGCAGGAAAAACTTTTAAAAGCAATATTATTTCACGGCCATACCAAATTAAAAGCAGCCAATAAAATGCAGTTATCTGTTAAAACAATTTATAATTTCCAACAAAGAAAGTATTGTACTGAAGAAACATCTCAAAAATTTCTTCAGTACATAAAAGAAGTTAACATACAATAATAATAATATATCACTATATAACTTTTCTATTAAAATTTACACAAAAATAAGCTATCTATTACATAAAGTAGATAGCTTATTTTTTTATACTTAATTTAGAAACTCCATCTTGCACCTATGTTCCACAGCCAGTCTTTAGTAAAATCACTACCTGAGCTACGTTCTACATCGAAATAAACATGGCTATTTTTACCAGACGCAAAAGCCGCACCTATGCCATACTCAAACCATGTATCATTAAAGCTGTCGCTCACATTTACTCGACCACTGCTATCGGTCATAGTAACATTATAGCTACCACCGAATTCATGTAGCAGGTTAGCTTTAGCATAGATGATCCCTTTTCTGTCGATTGCTTTGCCAATATTGAAGCCAACACGTCCAACCGCACTTTTAATGCCACTTTGGTTTACTTCAATACCATTGCTGGCTGTGTAGCAGTCACCGCCTAAATAACCCAGTGTGAACTGTGCCTGCGGCTCAATATACCAGCCATTTTTTAAAGCATTTTTCCTTCCGTATTCAGCACTCAGTGCTACGCCGGTATTGTTAAAATCACCAGTGATCTTGTTACTGTTAGTGTCATACACTGTAAAATCGTTATCCATATTGCTGATTTTTAACACCAAATCCAGATAATGGCCCTTGCTGCCGATCTCGGTATTGTAGAAACTGATCGCCTTACTGCTGTTGTCTCCGCTGCCTCTGCTGTAACTGCTGCTGCCATCAGTATAGCTGATAACTGCACCTTGATAACGGGTTTTATCTACTGTACGCTTGGCAACTTCGTCATAGCCCAACTCATATGCAGTATATTTATTGTCAAAACCAAACTTGCCGCCACGACCAATCTTACTGCCCTTCACTCTGAACCAAGCACCTTTAGCTTCTTCACCATTATGACGCAGTTCACCCATGCGCTGCAGCAACTTATCATTTTCCGTTCTCCAAGTATGGTAGTTCAGTGCATTTGCTGAGAGAATTGTGTTTACACTGGTAGTAAGTAAATCAGTTTTTTTTTCTACTTCATCCAATACCCAATCTACAGTATATCCGTTTGTAACACCATCCGTTTTCTTTGATAGTTTATAAGTGTTCCAATATAAAGTTCCTTCGCTATCACTTGCTTTAAAATCACCTTGTTCATCAGCAACACTTACTAAAACAGTTCCTTTCGCTCCATCTGTTGATGCACCTATGTTATTCAAAGTAATATAGTGTGTGCCTTCATGTGTACCACTAATATATATTCTATCGCTATTTTGGACATTTTTGCTGGCATCAATATCCATATTAAAAGTACCGCCGTTACCAATGAGATCATTATAAACACGCAAAACTCTATAATTATTTTTAGGAATAACATCAGAACTGTAATTCAAATTTACTACCGAATTTTCTCCTAGATTCAAATCTGTAATATACGACGATCCTATCATATCCCATTTACTACCATTAATTAAAGATAAATGCGTTCCTTCTCTTCTATCCTTTTCATTCTTTACGTTATAGTAATAATCTACAACTCTTCCTTTTAAATAGGAATTTTCATCTTGCATTATTACATCAATATTATTATCTCTGTATTCAATCCCAGCATTCAATATATTAGCTGTATAAATATCCCCCTCTATCTGAACTGTACCATTCGAAGAATTATTTATGTTTATCCGACTATTTTTTGTTGCTGATAAAGAACCTCCTACAAAATTTCCCAAATATCCAACGCCTATATTCCCTCTAATTTTCAAGTTATTATTTGCATTAATATTTATCATGCCATTACTAGAATAAGGCTCTGTAGTAAATACAAATTTATTTCCGTTGCCCTCACTACTAATTTCCATATTATCTGCAAAAAAATTGATTTTACCATTATTACCTGCTACTATTTCCCCAGGTCTACTATACACACATCCAGATATTAAAACTTCATTTATAGGATTATCATATGTCCCTATATTAATTTCACCATTAGAAACATTAATAATATCGGTAGTAGTATCTTCCATATTAATATGTAAAAACTTAGTCAATACTTCTACTTTTTTATTATTAATATTCATAAAATTTATACCAGAAGCCACTCCATTATGCTTAGTATATGATATTTTATCATAATCATTAGCCCCATCTAAAAATTTAAACGTTCCACCACTATTAACTAAATAATTATCTCCTTTTTCATCTACAATATTCAAATCACTAGCGTAAACATTATGCATATTATAATTATATAAACATCCGCCAAATACTAAAGATAATGTAATAATTTTATATAACGTTTTATAATTTTTCATATACATTTTACAACTCCCCTTCAATAATTTTACGATTTAGAATAAAATAAACCCGAACTACTTCTTGACCTTTATGCCTTAACCAACATATTCCATCTACCTCCATCACCTTTTTTCTTTTGGATTGGGCCGCTGTTTATAACAGCTGTAGCTACAATAATACTGCCGTCTGCGTTTAACTAAAGCTGTATATACATGGTAAGCTTTATTACAACCAAACTCCTTACCACAAATCGGGCACGTCATTACCAATCCGCCTAAATGCCCACATTTATCCCTTTCACTTGATTCTTCAAATCCTTCTAACTTCATTATTTTCATTCCTTACTTCGTCATAATGCCTGAACCAAGAACATTTTTAGAGCTTTATTTTGATGCTCATGCCATCTTTTACTCGTTTTTTCTAAAAATAAATATGTTTCTTTTCCCAGCATATCTCACCTCTTACTTGTTTATGTCCAATACATCTTTAATCATTGTTGCTTTCAACATGTTTTCCAAACTACTTTGCATCATGGAATAAAATTTTCTTAACGAGCAGTTTTGTATTTCAAAGCATTTACAGTAATCATCTCCTTCCAAATAACGGTTTATCTTCACCGTTGCTTCCATAACTTTGAAAATTTCATACATGGATATCTCTTCAACCCTCTTGTCCAATATAAAACCGCCTTTAGCACCCACGATTCTTTGGATAATCCCTGCTGCAATTAGTTTATTAGTAATTTTAAAAATATAGCTCTTAGGAATCCCCATTGCCATAGCGATATCTTTGGAGGTAGTGACTTTGTTTTGTATAGCCAGATACAAAACTATTCTTATCGCATAATCGGTAGTAACATTTATTTGCATATTCACCCCCATTAAACCAGACCAGTAAAGTCCGCTTTCTTTTTGCAAAAATAAAAGCCTACCTCCCTCAGAATTATTATCTGAGGGAGGTAGGCTATGAAAGTTCCATGCAAACGCATGTCCCCCCCATATATACTTTCACGCTATATAGCTTTCAATAATACAATATATTGCTCTCTTACTTTTCTATATTATATATTTTTAACTTTTTCTGTTCAATAAACAAATAGTTAGTATACTTTTATATTTATTAATATTTACTTCAAATCCGTATTATACATCCTTATTTAATTCGTGCATTTTTTATCATCAGCATTCAAACATATATACTTTTTGTTCTTCGCATTATCTATTTTCTTAATATAGTAACACTTATGTATTTCAGTTTAGTTTTACATTTACATAAAATAAGCCTATATGTTATATACAGGCTTATTTTATAGAAATTCAAGTTTCACTTATCTTAAGTTTGATTTTTCAATAATGATTCCCTTTTTCGCTAAATTTTCCAAACATTCGTGCATATATACTTCATCATGTTCTAAATATACTTTTTCTTTTATTAAAGGTATTAAGTCATTTGGAACAGTGTTAATATGCTTTCCCCTATAATTCCTATAAAACCACTCACTACTTACTTTATAACCCCTATTAAACATCTCCTGCATAACCTTTGCATGATACAACTCAAGATCATGCAAACTATGCTTAAACACATAATCTACCACTCTATGCTTTTTACCCCAACCGTTACCTCGCATAGCACAACATTCACGATGCTGCCCAAGTAGCTGTTGCCTTGGTAATAATGGTATTAATTCTTCATGCCACAATCTCATTTTATACCTCTACATAAGACGACATTTTTTCTACTTCTTAATTTTATAATAAAAAAGAAAGCCTGACTACTACATTAAGTAATAGTCAGGCTTTCTTTAGTACGCATATGTTACCCACACACCAGTTTTTTTATCTTGCCAATCATACTCGCCTCGAAATCCTATATATTTGCTACCTATCCGGCGGCTCACTCCGTAGCTGATACCTGTAACATAGTGATCAATATCAATCTTGGCTCCGATCTCCCGCAGAACCCCTGGCGCGGACGGTGGCAAGGATTTCAAGATTTTCTGCTGTAATTCTTCCTGCTTCTTCGACCAGGCTTCCAGCTCTGTCAACTGCTTCTGCAGCTGATTTATTTGCAGTTTGGCTTCGCTCGATGCTTGATCCGATAGCGTCTGCTGTTCCCTTGCTATCTGTAATTCCAGCGCTAATTTCCTGCTGATTTCCAATTGCCTGGTTGAGTTTTGTTCCAGTGTCGCCAGCTCGCTTTCCGTTATCATGTATGCCGGCTCGGCTGAACAGGTAGGCAAGAAAAAGAACTGCGCCAACGCCCATACCAACAAGAAAGCGATTATTAGATATCCAACATTTGATTTTTTCATACATGTTATCCCTCCATAGAAAAAAGCACTCTGCTTTCGCAAAGTGCTTTAAGGTTTTAAATTATTTTGCCGAACATATATATGACATTATTTTTATTAAATTCACATACTTATTAACAAACTAATTATTACAATAGCTATCAATACAATATTTGCCCAAAAAATATATGGCAGCCTTTTTCTTACACGATTTATCCCCCAGCAATTTTTATCACAATTGCTATAAACACAATCTGAATTTATATCCTTGTGGCTATCTGTACATATAGTATATATGTTTTTCCCTGTTAATCTTGCAATCATGTAAATCAACATAAAAACTACATTGAATAAAATAAAGCCTAAAAATGATGTTATTGCAAAAAAGCGATATATCGAAATTTTCTCTGCCATAGCTGCAACATTACCCAGTATAGTAAATCCACCCACTCCTGCAGCCATTATTGCCGCAAATATGCCAAGAATAGTTATATGCTCTGATTTAACATTTGAAATATCTTTTTCGTGTTTAGAAATTTGTTGGGATAGTGTAGTAAACTTTAAAATAGCATTGGTTTGCTCAGATTGTGCTTTGTCTATTCTATCTTTTAACTTTGATGCATCCTTGCTAAACTCTTTTTTTAAATAATTTAATCTTGAAATGTCTAACTGTATGTGATCGCTTAATTTCTTTAAACCTTCTTGAGCTTCTGATGTTAATTGGCCATTAATTGAATTCAATACCTGTTCGATATTAGTCATTAACAAATCTCTTTCGCTATCGCCAAGGTTTTGAATAGTAATAAGTATTTGAGTATAACTATGCCTAAATTCGTCTACATATATTTCATTGAAAGCTGCAATTTGTTCTTTTAAAACGCTTTCATCTAATTGCGGCACTGCTATAGATTTTATTATTTTTTGAATCTGTCCATTTTTAAATTGGCCATCAGTTGACGTCATTAGCAAAAGCTTCCCTTATCAATTGTTTGTCGATTACTCTCTTTTCGTAATCAACATACGTTTTTTCCCAAGGTGATCCATTCTCATGCGTCATTCTTACTAACGACCAAACAGAATTATTTTCATGTCGTTTTATTACAGTTTCAATAATAACTCTTGTTTCTTCTTCAATGTTTATGTCATAATTTTCTAATATTGGCATTGCGGCATAATTTGAATACTCATAATAAACCCAAGGAACTACTGGTCCAAATTGCCAAGCTTCCATATCAGCTTCAAACATTGGCTCACCTGTCATTTTATAACTTTCGCCCTGCACAAAATACAACAGTTTTTGCAATTTTAAATTGCTGACAGGCTTATTTTGCTCATATGAATATGAAATAATGTATTTCGCAATATCTTTTACATTATACATATTATCATCTCCCCTATCTTTTTCAAAACGTGCTGTAAATTTAGCAAAAAGCAATAAAGATACAAAAATAAGACCCATGATCACTTTGCCACAAGTCTCTTCTTTCTGTACCCAAAGTATAACACATTATGTACGTTTTATTCAACAAAAACAATTAAAAATCATATATTTTATATTTCATTCCTGATAATTTGGCACGAGAAAAACGAGAAACAGTAAATTGCCAGCATGTTAAAAACGACGTTGCTATGCCGTTTCTCGTTGGTTTTGATTTCAATATACGTTTTTCAGCAACTTAAATCACACGAGAATCGTATGAAAGCTTTACTTGAAACTACTTGCAACTACTCGAAACAGCTTGCAACCTAAATTACAGCCCACATAATATGTTCCCGACATTAATGCCGGGAACATATTTACCGCATAAAGCTATCATCTCAACACCTTTAATTTAACTAAAATTTTAAAGGTGTTTATTACCACCTTGAAGTATACCCCCTGGTATCCACATGAATCCAATCACCATAATAACCAATCCCCAGCTGATCTTCAATGCCCCATGCTTTAGCTGCAGCAACAACGGTATCTGCCAATGCAGTATCCGTATCGTCCTGCCCGGATATATGGATGTCGGCCGCACAGCCACGGGTGTGATAGCTGTTAGGCTCTCCACCAACAGCTAAGTTCACTTCTATCGTTCTAAAGCCACTTTTATAACCAGCATTAGTAGTATTAATAACCCAATTAGAATTCCAATCCCTCAGCATATCAAGCAACCGAAATAAGTTAGCAGTCTTTTCATCATTTGTACATAGTCGACCATTTTCGTCCCATGCATACTCATTCCTGCTACGTTGCAGACAATCCCACTCCGTTACGCTCCAATGTTTACTTACATACAAAGCCATATTAATCACACTCCATAAAAAAATTAGAAATCATAGTTTCTTTTTAACAAAAACAATCAATCCACTCATAGCTTCCACGCCAGCATCATTTAAGTTTTCAATAATACTAAGCAGCTCAGTTACAACAAGATATCCAATAACCGTCATAACTGCCCAAGTAGGTTTATCTAAAACTCTCATAACTACATCAACGACAGCTGCAGACAACGCACAAATTAAATAAACACCGATTTTCCCAAGGAAACGGTGTTTCATAACTTCACTTTTTATCTTTTTGGCAGCTCTGGCTTTTTTTATTCCTTTAATAGATTCTAGAATAGTCGGATTTTCAATACCACTATCTTTTAGATGCAGATAGGATATCGATACCCATTTTGTAAAACAATCAATAAATACTAAAAAAGCAAAGCTATAAAACAATATAGCGTGCTTATGCAAAATCATAGCCAACATTGCCGCTATTAAGGCTTTATATGACCAACCTTGTGCTAAAGTTTGAGCAGCTCCGATAGCCGCAAATTTAAAAGATTCCCAGTTCATTTTTGCCTCCTGTATAATGCTCCTAAAGGAGCTGATATTTTGAATACTAAAAAAAGAAAACGTATGAAGCTACCAAACGGCTTTGGTAGTGTTGTGCTACGAACTGACGGTAACCGCCGCCGCCCATGGTCTGTAAAAGTCACAATTAACGGCCGTCAAAAATCAATCGGTGATACAGCCACAGAAATAGAAGGGTTAGCACTTTTGGCCGAGTACCACAAAAACCCTTCTCTTTTCGCACCAGCATTGATTACTTTCTCGGAAGTATTTGAGCTTATGCGGGCCGAGAGATTTCCAAAACTGGCCAAAACTACACAGGTCAATTACCTTTCGGCATACAAACACTGCCATAGATTGTATGGCAAGAAGTTTGCCGAATTAAAAATCGGTGACCTGCAGGCTGTTATTCGTGATACACGTGATACCGGTGCCCACTATGCTATGCAAAAGAAGGTTAGACAGGTATTACATCATATGTACACATATGCCGTAAAATATGAAATTATTGACCCTGCCGCCAACATTAGCCAATACATAGACATTGATCAGCACGTGGTTAAATACCCTAAAACACCTTTTAACACTCGACAGATAAACAGAGTAAAAAAACTCGGTGATAAATGGGCTATGACGGTGCTCATGATGATATACGCTGGTGTTCGTACGTCCGAACTGCTATCTGTCGTTAAAACAGACGTCAAACTGCGACAGCGATATTTTATCGTTCGAGAGTCAAAAACTGCTGCCGGTCGAAATCGTGCTGTGCCAATATCAAAAAAAACTATACCCTATTTTGAATTTTGGATGCAGCAGCCAGGTAAATATCTCATTACTACAGACGAAGGCAGTCAACTTACTTACCATCAATACCGAACACGCTTCGATTCTGTCATGGCCGCTAGTAGATGTAAGCATACGCCACACGAATGCCGCCACACCTGCGCTACCATGCTAGATAATGCTGGCGCTAACGATACGGCGATCAAACGTATTCTCGGCCATGCCAGTCAAGGAGTTACTAAGAGGGTTTATACCCATAAATCCCTCCATGAGCTAAAAAAGGCTATAGACCTCATTTGACAGCCTTGAGTGGTATTAACCCGGCACGAATTTACGCAACAAAAAAGCCTGTATCCCTTGATTTCTCAACTCTACAGGCGGTTTGAATTCGGTATGATATTTTTTCATCAATTTTTATTATAAAAGTGCAGTATCTATGCGCTTTTTCATCCTTTCACAATTATTTTTCTAAAATTATAGCATCTAAAGCTTCTTTGCTGTCGGCAGCATCAACCAAAGCTTGTTTCTCCCAGCCTGCCTGTTTACAGGCCCCTCTATGTAATCCCAAATCTACATTCCATTGAATGAGTTGTTTAACAGTTAGGTAGTGAATTGTTTTTTCGGTTCCACCATCAGGATAACCTCTCATAGGATAACCATTTGGATAATATTCCGAAAATTTATCAGGAGCTGAATTGATTGTATTAAGATCACTAGAAACCGTAAGCTGCGTATCCTTATCGCTATCGTATCTCACCATCTCCCCACTACATTCAGATGTAAAACCTCCTGTAATTTTACTTTCGGTCCAAGCATCAACTTCCAATAACTTAGAAGCTTTTAATTCATCAAGCCCTGGCTCATATGGCGGTATTTCTTTATATTCTCCTGTCTCTGGATCTCTATAATAACCATTTAATAGCATTGCAAATTCAGATTTTGTAACTAAGAACCCGTTTTCTTTTACATCTTCTGGTACATCACCATCTTCACGGTATCCGGGAGATACGCGTTTTCCATCTTTATCAAGTACAATGTAATATTTAAATTCTTTTTCCATTTTTATCATCCTTTCTTTTTTTACAGTGGGGATTTACTGTTTTTGATCCAGCCTATTATAAGAATGTTAATTTCACTTTGCCGCTTTCAGTAAACGGTACATTCTGTGCTTTTTCTACAGGATATGATCCAAAAGGATCAACATTTTTATGGCATTCAATGAGCCACTTTAATAATGTCAATGTTGGGGTTACAGGTTTCGTTTTTGATTCTCGATATACTTTCACTGGCTTAGGATACCTTGCCATTTGCTGGTAGAAACAGTGGGGAATAATCTCAAACAATAAAGCCATTTTCCCACTGGTATTCAACGTTTTTGTTAGTTCAGCATTGTTGCTTAGTCGTGGTTCAGGAACTGGTACTTGGTATGGCGATAGCTCCAATACAACATTGACTGGAATATCTTGTGTAACTCCAGACTACGTTTTGAGTGGGACTTACATTGCAATAGGAACATAACCACAGTGGGGATATTATACGGCCGCTGTCGGAGCCATCTACACTGACGTAACCACGCCGGTATCCTTTTCCAGATGTTTTTTTGCTGCATCAATAGACATACTACTAGCCGCATCTACTACTTGGCCGGGAACTACTCAGACTGTTTGGAACATTAACGCATCTACAGCGAACAAATTGCGCTTCATTTGGGCAAAAGCTCCTATAGAATTAGACGGGGCTGTTTGGTTCGGAATATTTATTTAGACAGTGGGGAATAGTTCATGCTGAACAAGGGTATATTATTGTTACATTGCCTTTAGCATATAGCTCAAATAAATATGTTGTCATAGGCCAAGATCTCGACTACACAAGTAATGATACCGACGGTTACGGTGAAAACGTAGGCGTAACTCAGGTTACAACAACTTCGATACGTGTTTCGATTACGAGAGGTCGTTATCTGTCCTATTGCACAATAGGGTTTTAAGACACAGTGGGGATATGCTGGCGGATCAAGGGGGACATTTCCGATTGCTTTTGGACAATTTTTTTCTATGGCCAGTGTTTTAAACAATGCGATTGAAGCTTGGGAACGCGCTTGCTATAACATTACAAATACTAGCTTCCAAATAAACTATGGCGGTCCTATTCTTTACCTTGCTATCGGAAAGGCATAACCACAGTGGGGAAAAATCTTAGGAGATACTGTTAATCTTAAGATAATAAACTTCCCTGTTTCGTTCAACAAATGCTTTGGTGGTTTAGCTTTATTCAACGGAGATCCGGTCGCTGCTGCAGAATACGCAACAATAACTGACATAACTAATACTAATTTTAAAATTTATATGTATGCCAATAACGCTGGTACTGGTTATGCAAATGCAAACATTTTCTATTTGTTTTTAGGTGCTTAGCCACAGTGGGGATATCAAAAGCAGTTAACTGTAGAACCAGTAGTTTATCCTCTGCCAGTCAATACCGTTTGCTGCGTATGGGCACATAGTATCCACGACAGACAAGACCCTGGAACCTACCATTCGATTTTAAGCAAAATAACTCCTGTAGGTGTTCAGATACTTGCTGGCCAGTATAACGCACCAGCTACTGCCTACTCAGGCATTTCTGCCTACTGGGGCATGATAGGCTGTTAAACAGTGGGGATTTTCTGTTACTTTGTCATTTGAATCACAGCTATATTATCAACACTACCCAATTTCTTTTACTGTAGGCCCATTTACAAACATACTTACTACAGTATCTGATGAAGTTAATGGTGTTGTTTATGCACCAACTACAGTTAATTGGTATAAAGACAAATTTGGAATCGTTTGTGACTACTACTCTAATGGAGCATATGTTAAACCGACATCAGTTACATTTATTTCTTTGGGTATCTAAACAGTGGGGATTTTACTCTGCCCCAACGTCTTTAATAACTTTCCAAGTTCCGTTTACTGATATAAATTATGTACTAATGGATCAAATATACTACAATTCCATAGGAGCTGATACAGGCGCTTATCATTATTTCACCAAATCGCTAACAGACGTAGTTTACAATCACTTATACCCGCGATATTGGATAGCCATAGGTTTCTAAGTGCACAGTGGAGAAAAGACCCTGGGCTTTGGGCTATTCCTTTCACTACTTTCGTTGCTGGCGGTATTACTATGACCCGCTCCGGGTGGCAAGGATCCGGAGAATGGAATGGTGACTCCGGCACCGTTTCCTTGACTGGCTATTCTGCGCAGTGTGCAACTGGCAATTCTGTGTCCAACATCGGCGGGTCTGCTATAGCTATTGGCCAATAGCTATAATGAAAACGTCCCTTTCATCCCAAAGACGAAGTGTTACAGAAGATGGCGATATTGCATCTACAAGCAATGCTCCATTCCCCAAAGTTGCGGTACTTTTATTTTTGTAATATTGGGCTGAAACGGCTAAAGTTTCTTTTTGAAACGATATGGGGAACCCCCATTCGTAAACGGATTGAAAAGAATTTTGTGAACAAATTCCCCACTGTTTATACACCGGCAACAATGTAGTTACCGCCATGAGCTCCTGACGATGTAATGAAAATACTGTTGATCGTAGATTTCTCGTTATTGAACGAGAAATAACCATCAGAGCTGTTGGTAGAAGAAGTTATGTCAGTAACTACACAAATAAATATTTTTTCGTTAAAGCTTAGCGGTAAATTGTTTATTCCGCTTCCACACGTTCCCCACTGTTTACCGTCCTACAGCGAACAACCTTGACGTCTGCGTTCCGTTCCAGCGATCATCATTATACCCATTACAAAGTCTGTAATTAATATTAATGTTGCTTATGCCATAGACGAAAGTTTCACAGTTATCTGATGAAATTACATTCGCATAATATAACTCACTGAACGCAATAGGGTACGTTATAACACGATCATTACCAGAATTGGTATATTTTCCCCACTGTTGCTATGCTACGCCAAAAGCACACCAGTATTTTCCACTGCCGCCACCAGATGCTCCAATATTCATACCTGATATAGAAACATTATAAACTGTATTTGCTTCACTCGGACTTCCATTGTGGCAAATACAAGAAATTGCTGTAAATACATTTGAAAATTTGAAGGGAAAAGTTATATATGGTCTACCTGTATTGTTAGTAAATCCCCACTGTGGCTAACACCCAATTATAATCCAGTTAACATCATTAGGCTGGGCAACATCAGGTCTATTTGACTGATATGCACGAGTTGTAACAGTAGTATTCGTTGCAGAACATCCAGGGCAGCACCATTCGCTAGAAGTAGATGCAACTGCAAGGAACACGTTTGTAAATGGTATTGGTAATGTAGAAGTTCGCACTGCCCCGCCAGTATTTATTCCCCACTGTAGAATTAAACCATTTGCGAATTTTACATAGCCATTTTGAGCCAACAACGAATCGACTATACCACCATTATTAGCGGCTCCAGCAAGCAAATGAACAAAAGCAGTTGTAGCAATTTGAGTATTATTTACTGTCTTGGCTGCTGTTGGTGCTGTAGGAGTTCCTGATAAAGCTGGGCTAACTTTCTTTGCATATTCGTCCAAATCTGTCGTTTTTGCATAATCACTTAGATCAATTCCTTCTAACGCTGCCAAAACATATGCACATGTTGCAATTATATCTCCACCTGTTCCTTTTTCCGCTGTAGGGGCTTTAGGCTCCCCGGTTAAAACAGGACTTTCTTTTTTTGCATAATCTGCTAATGCATTAATAATTGCTGCCATTGTAGCAATCTGTTTAGTATTAGTCCCTTTAGTAGCTGTTGGTGCTGTAGGAGTTCCCGAAAAAGCCGGGCTAATAAGCGATGCCAAATTATAGAAATAATGTACCGAAAAAATCGCTGTACCATCAGTTATATTTTCACCTTCAACAGCATTAGTAATAGCGCTTGGAATAGATGCACCAGAGGTACCCGCAGTTTCACAAACTAAAAAACCACCTGGTAAGGTGGCATCGGATAAAATATCATTCTTTTTATATATTGTATTTCTTTCTAAACTTCTAACAGGGCTATCCAATATAGCCGACAATTTGCTTTCTATGAGCAACTGTTTCCACGTTTTCTGTGCTGTTTTATATTTTAATTTAGCTATATCATTATTTGCATTTAATGCAAGCCATACAGAATAGTCACGTGCATTTATTGGTTCATCTTCTGCTATAGTAATCCCATTAGCAACTTTAGATGTAACACGCCATTTGCAAGCGCCGTCCAAAACCTCTTCTCCATCAGTATCAGGCCAAGTAGGTTCTGCTTCCGCAGTAACACCTTCCTGAATACAAATAAGTTGATATTTAGATGTCAAATTAGGTGTTGTTGCAATGTCATCTATATGATACTGTGTTTTATTCTTACGTATATTTATTGCTTGAAATAAATAATTATCTTTAGTATCAGATAAATTGGCCAAAGCATTGAAAAATTCCATCGGCGGTGGTTCTGACTCCTTCAAATACCCCCACCCTCTTAAATAGTTTTCATCTGGCCAATTTAGTAACTCTCCAATAGCAGCGCCAGATGCAAATATTTTTGAAAAATCTGGTTGAACAATAGACATTTATATCAAACTCCCTTCTATTTGTAATATTCTCGCAAACGTACCTTTTCCAAATCCAACATAATTACCAATATTTTTGCCATTCCTACTAAATCCGAAAGTATCTCCGCCATTAAACCAATAAATGTATATAACCCCAATTCCGGCGCCTCTTATTATTAAATCCAAAGCGTTTATCAGCTTAAGTTCATTAGGTGTAACGACCCTACCTATACCAATTCTCATTTTTGCGTTACCAGCATTGATAGCAATTACTCGACTCACACCAAACATTCGCTTAATACTGTCAATAGTACTTTGCCTACTTCCATCTGTGGTATTTTTAGCAATTTTTGAAAAAATAGCCAAACGATATTCGTTATCTCGAAGTTCAGACGAGCTCAAATAAGGTTCTCCGTATCTTCTAAATCTGGCTTTACCAAAGCTATTATTACCATGGTCAGGAAATCCGAAAAAGTCCACAGACATTGATGCATCAACTTTTCTGCTAATATCGGCAACCTCTCCACACATATCAAGTTGTTTACCAACGGCAACATCTGGCCATATCTCTGTCCTGATTTGTTTTTTCAGTGTGTTATGAAAATCAAATTCTTCTCCAATTGTTTCAAGCAATGCTTTAATAATTTTTCTGTCAGAGAATTGAGATAAAAGTAAATTAAGCATCCTTTCTTTTGATGTCAGCATGATTTAATCTCCATTGCAACAGTGATATGTTCGGCATCAAATACAGCAATCTCCCCACGATCTATAGGAATACTTTTCTCTGTATAAACCTGATCATCTTCGGATACAACTATCTCCATATAACCGATGCCATTAACTTTAGAATAAATAGGTCCTAAAAAACGTTGAGCGATAACATCCTTGCCCATTCCAAGGTTGCTACCGCTCTCAATGATGATATCTTTTATTGTATTAACTAAATCTCCTGGTAAATTTTCCTCCTTATATTCCCAAACTGTAACTTTGATATAAATCGGAATTTCTTTAGGACGATTAAAATAAACTTTTTCTGGAGTCCCTTCACTATCAATTACAGTCATTTCTATGGACCCATTGCTATCAATACCAATAGGTCCCTTTTCTAAAATAGTCTGTGCAATTTGAATATCATCACCGCCATGAATAATAACCTCAAAACTATGCGGCTTCATTCCATCAACAATTTCGTCAGATCGATTTTCATACACAGTTACACTATCTACGTCCGGAAGATCTAACAATGCGGCCTTTATACTTTCTTTCATAGCACGACTCGTTCGGAATACTGCTGCAGCATATCGTTGACGTAATTCTGTTGTAGTTTCAAGATTTCTACCAACATAAGCCGCTGATTCATTACTAGCAGCAGTCCACCCATCGTAGTTGGTATTAATAGACGTTACTGTTTTTAATAATGGATCTAACGGCCCATAATTCTCGGCCACAAATTTGATTGGTGTCCCAACTTCGATAACAGTAAAAGTTTCCGTAGGAACTACTGTACCACCATATCTGCGATCAGTCTGATTAAGCACTAAGTTTCCATCCAAAATGCTGCCAGACCACTCATCTCCAGATATTTGCTGTAAAAGTTTTGAATAAACAGCCTCAACATTATCTCCTGTCACTGCAGTATAACTAACACGCACTGATTTATTTAATATAAATCCGAACGAATCACCTTCAGTAACGTTCGGGATAAATAAAGTAACGCTTACGCAATTGTCAAGAGTGATAATATCAGGAGCAGCAATATTATACTTTTCTCCATCACTACCTTTTACCTGGCAATTTGCAGGTAAAACAAAACCATTGCGACCATAACAAACTTCATAAAAATATGTATATTCTTCTCCACGCCGCAGAACATTACTATACATAACAGTATTATCAATACTTCCATCATCAGCAGTCATCGGTGAACGTGCATAATAATCATATTCAGCAAGTTGCCACTGCTGGTCAGACTCCTCTGCAACTAGACTCAATATAATAGCAATTACACTATTAGGCTTTCGGCTTACTGCCTGACCAACTTTACTCTCAAATCTATCAAAAAGATTACTTTGTATTTCAGGCAGTCTCATTCTGACAAAACCTTGTGGTGTAACACCATACTTAGTATTACTATTTATCGCCATACCCCAGCACCTCCTTCCTGGTAATCAAACCGTATTCTGTTGACACTTCATAATTTACAATCAATGTCCGGATTTTGACCTGATAATCCAGTTCCAACGCATTTAAACTTTTCACATCATCAACCGACGATATTTGTTCACTCAGAATTTGTTTGATCAACTCTTGATTAGGTTGCTTAACAAGAATATATTCGAGGTAAGGCACGCCCCAAGTAGTGTCCAAAAACCATTCTCCGAGAAAAGTCAGTAGCTTAACTTTTATTTGTTGAGCAACTCGTTCGGCGTTATCAATCAGCAAAAAATCTCCATCTTTAATCAAGATATCATGATCATTTGCATGTAATGCAATATCAACCATAGCTCGGCCTCCTTACTGCGGTCCAGATGTATTTCCACCGCCTGTTTCAACACCGCCATGAGTATGATCCGTTAACGATATACCACTCGCTATAACATCACCATCACAAGTAATATTCCCTGACATTTTCGATGTTCCGGAGCAAGTGATATTTCCTTTTATATTTACATCACCAACAATATTAATTTTTTGATCAGGCGTTAAGCTAATCGAAGTCGGACCATTAATGATTTCAACGTTATCTGCAGATATTGATTGTACTTTTCTCATTCCGACAAAACATACTGCATCAGTTAAATCATATTGCCTCGGATCATGATTATCGCTATCACTTTTACCAAGCCATTCATCCAAGCTGCGTTCAGCAAATGCAATCCAGCAACTATCTCCAACTTTTACAGGATAAGTTATCTGAGCATTTCCTGCATGTGGCATAAAAACTGGTACGCCTATTATCAAAGGATAATCTAAAATATCTCCATCTGCAGTATGATATTGCAAAGATGGTTTTACTGTAGCCATACAAGTACCAGCATCAAACGAAATTATTTCCCCAGGCATTCCCGTCCTGATTTCACCAATACGCTGTTTCATAGCTTTATCAATGGCTTCAACGCTAGGATTTGGACTCGCTTTTCCAGCACTTGAAATTGAATTCATTTTTTATCCTCACCTCCAATCTCATATACTTCCATATTAGTGTGCCATTTTTTCCCTCTGTATTCTCCAGTATGTTTTAAAGATTCAATTTTAAACCAACCTGTTACTGGCTTGCTTTCAAGATAAATCAAATCTCCAGGATTCAGTGTCGGCTGTAGCAAAGAACAAACTCTCCAGCCGGCCTTTTTCTCTTTTCCTTTATTTTTTTTCGACTTTTTACTTGATGTTCTTTTTATTTTTTTAGCAGCTTTAATGATCCTTTCTGGAGATCCAATAAGTCCACTATCTGCATTTAACTTTATCGCTATAACTTTAGTACTACCGCCATCTTCTATGATTTGCAACACATTGTTTTGTATAGACCAAGACAGCCCCGATGCAGCACATACTTTTTCAAGGCAAGTTCTCCCAGGACCTATATAACTAAAGCCATTAGCATAGCTGCAGTAGCTCAAATCCTCAGCGAACTGAACAACTAATCCCATTGCAGCAGCAACATCCTCAATAACTTTTCGCCCAGAAACACTTGCAGCATATGATAAAGACACAACACAATCACGGATTGCAATTTGCCCATCAGATAGCTCCAATTCAGTAACCATATTTGCTCCTTTAAGGGATGTCCATGCTTTTAAAACTGCGCCAACAAAAATACGTCTAAGACCGATATCTTCACTATATCCAGCTTCAAGAATACAAATGCTATCATCTCGTTCAAATATCTTTGCTGTTTTATCAGATAAATTAAAGACCTGCAAGCGACATTTGTTAGTCTGCTTTGTCAGGTCTTTGTCAATATCAAATGTTATATTTAACGCATTCTCTTTAGGCTTACCTTCAATAACAATACCATCACTGCCCTCTACCCCAACCAGTAAACGATAAACACGGTCAAACTGTTTTCCCATAAAACTCTGCCTCCGTCACATAAATCAAACTGGCAGCGCCGTTCGTAAAACTGCTACGAGTTATCTTTTCAAGGTCTGTTAGAACAATTAATTCCCCTGAAGGAATACCTGGCCTGTGATGATTCATCAAAAGCGGAAAGTTTGGCACTATCTTAAGATTACAGCATAACGGTTTTTTATCGTTATCCCATAAATGTAGCGTCCAAAATTCACCGACTGCATTCCAAGTTAACCGAATCCTATACTGGACATTATCTAAGACAACTTTAGTAACAATATCATTGGCGTCATTGAATTTTATTGCTTCCATACGTTCACCATCCTAACCCAATGCTGTTCATTATGTCCTGTATTTTCTTTACGCCCCAGTCAACTCCTTGAGCAGCTATAGATTTATTCAACGGCTTTTCTTCTCCAGTATCTTCAATTTCTTCAGAATCACTGCTAATACTCCCAATATCTGTTTGCGTTGCAGTACCACCATCAGCTGCAGTTTCTCCTGCACTATCTCTTGCAGACTCATCAACAATATCTTCCGGTACCTCAGTGGTTTGTGTAGCAACTTTCGTTATATGAACAAACGAACAATTTACCCATATGATTGATTTACTTTCATCATTGCGAACTGGCCTTGCGCTTGTTAAAACCATATCTGACCAAATTTTATCAGGCCTCACTATGGTAACTGGCTCTTTATTATCGCGGATTTGCTCAAGCGCCGATAACCCACTAGCAAACTTATGTTGACCATGGCTATTTTTATAAAACCATGTTACTGGATGTGACGAAATTCCTATCGTCATATCCACCTTGATTGCTTTATTTATAATTGAGTCATGTATTTCAAACCCAGTTTCAACCGGATGCTCAGTTACCTCTTGATCCATCTGATATTCAAAAGATCTTACAATATCAACCTTCAAAGTCCCTATTTCAGTTGGATTCTTGGGGTTTATCCCTAAAATATCAGCTAACATTTAGTTATCCTCCAATATTGGGAAATCATAATCAAACCCGGAAGAAAGATCGAATTCATAACCATTAGCAGGCTCAATCGCATTAGCAACACCAACTCCAATTTCAGCAGGTGTTGCATTTGTTTTCGCAAATATATTTATATTATTAGTATGTGTACTTTGATCAGAATAATTTCTCGTGTTTGATCGGGCTACACTTTTAGCAATATAATCATTACCAGTGTTTTTATTCGCTCCACCAAGATAAATATTACCAACCCAATCTCCAAATTCAGAAAGCTTTTTACGAGGATTCCATGCCGCTATTTTCGCTTGAAAACTTTCAAATTTACTAATGCAGCTATCTATCCAATTTACAATATCTTTGAAGGTATTAATGAAAGGTTGAATTGCACTTACCAATGGAGCAATCGATTTAGAAAATTCGTCTTTCAATTGTTCCCAGCGGCGACTTAATTCTTTTATAAAATCTTTCCACGATCCAACATGCCGCCCGATAATGCTGTCACCGCCTTGAATCCACACATAAAGGTCTTGAATGGCCAAAATTACAATAGCGATAGCAGCAGCAATCAACGCAATTTTTGCAAAAGGAAGTATTGCCATAGCTATACTTCTTGCACTTCCTGATCTAAAAACAACTTGTGCCCCTGTTGCTAAAAGGTAGGCATCCTTTATCCCTAAAATAACATCTTTTAACAATTTCATTCCAGTCAGTAAACTATTCCATTTAGAAACAACAAAAAATGCAGATGCATAAATAACTAATAATTGAAATCCAGCTACAAAATTATCTATATCGATATTATCAATATAATCACCAATGCTTGCGAACCCTTTCGCTATAGAACTAACAACACCGGTCTTTTTTTCTAGCTTCGAGAATAAGTTACCAAGAGCATTTGATACCCTTACCCCTGCCTGATTAACCGTCCAAGGGATTTTTCCCATTTCACGTTTCAACTTTTCAGAACTCTTCCTAATTGCATCGAAAACATCTATAGCCGTTAGTTTACCTTCTTTACCAAGTACCCTAAGCTGGCCAATCGTTGTTCCCATACCTTCAGCAATAGCTTTAGCTAAACGTGGCGCTTGCTCCATAATAGAATTCAACTCATCACCACGGAGTACGCCAGAACCTAAAGCTTGCCCCAACTGTATAAGTGCGGCCTGTTGAGATGCAGCACTGCCACCACCAATCATCATTGCTCTGGATACATCTTCAGTAAAACCTAAAACATCTTCGGCACTTTTCCCTAACTCAGAAGAATTCCTCGCTACTGATGCATATAATGTAGCAGTAGATGCATATGCCTGTCTGGTATCAATAGCCATGCGGTAAAGTTCTTTTTGTACCATCAAAGATTCTTGCTGATTTTTAGTAGTCAATGCAACCTGTCCATTAACAACTTTCCATTCATCAACCATCCTGATAATGTTCCCTAAAGAAAGAGTAACTCCCAAAAAAGCTAATGCACCAACAAACTTATTCTTTAAGCCGGTTAAAGTACTATCCATCTTGTGCAGTTCTTCATTGGCACCACGAGCTTTAGATTCGATACTAGAAAACGCGCTTTCTGTTTTTTGTTTCGTACGCTCAGATGCATTACCAACTGTGGCCATGCCTTTACTAGTCATGTCAGCAGCTCTAGTAGATGCTGTCCCAACTTCACTAAGATTTTTTTTGATTTTTCCTATTTTACTTTCAACTGCATTTATATTTTGTTCATTAACTTTAAAACCAATACCTATTAACAATTCTCTTAGCTTCAATGTTCATCACCATCCTTTTTGGGATGCTCTGCTGCATAACGTTGTATATCAGCCTCCATGTCGAGCAACGCATTGATTTTCAATAAATCAACCAAATTAACAAGACCTAATTTAAGTTCCGTCATTGTTACTTTCCCAGCTAATACCGGACGCCATATCAATGACTCTCTACTTAAATCAGGTCTTAATTTACCTGGTATTGTTATTTCTTCTTTATCCCAAGCTCCTGAAGGATTCCAGAAAGGTCGGGAAGATTCTCGAAAAAATCAGCATAATTTACCTCCAAGACGAAGTACATCAACTGAATCATTTCTTTTAATCGTCCTGCAAAAATATTATCCGAAATATTTTTTTCTAATTTTACAGGAGTTTCATCTGACGGCCTTTTGATAGAAATAAAGTCTTTGTTAATTATCCTATTGGCAAAGTTTACCAGGACTGGTCCCTTTAAATTTTTACCAACACCAGAAATAATTGCACCAATGTTGATATTTCTATCTAACACAGATTCTTCTTCAGTGTTAGACTCAATATCATCTTTCTTATCCACTGCTGTATCAAGTGAAGATGTCACAACAGCTTGTAAATCGCCAAGAAGTTCCAAAGATTTCTGCGGCGGAAACGGTCGTACAAAATACACATTTTCACCAATCTCTTTTTCTTTTATTTCGACATTTGCTAATTCCATTAACTATGACCTCCTACAAGGAAAGCAGAATCAGGTACAGCCGCTAATAGTACCCATTGGCATTTCCCTTCACTAGCACTTTTGCCACGATTGACATTTGGCTTTTTCGTAATCCAAGCTTGATCACTCATCATCAACAATCTTCCAGACAGATCTTTGATTGCCAAAGGCATCAAGCCTGCACCTGCTTGGTTATCAACGTCATGGATAGCACTTAATTCATCATTGCTATCACTTGATTGCAACAAAGAAAGTGTAACCTTTTTGATGATGCTGCCAGGATCAATACTTCTAACGATTTCCTGATCACATCCAACAACAGCCGTTGTGCCATCGCCATCTGTTTCAATATTAATAAACGTATCTTCAGCAAAACCAGTCAACACAACCGGCCCAAAAATTACCATTACCTTCTTGGGATCATATGTTTTTACATTCGGCATATCTTACACCTCCGTTATGCACTCTTAATATTTTCATACGTTAAAGAACCTTTGATCTCCATCGCATGAATTGCACCAGCCAAACGAGCGGTGAACTGCACATCACGCAACACACGTTGAGCTTTTACATTGGCAGAAATATTTGCCGCTTTAGGCACAGATATCTTAAAGCCAAGAATAACATTATTATCATCGTCTAATTCGTTTTCGGCAATACCACCACGTTTTTGCCCAAGAACTAATACCGCATTAAGTGTACTTTCAACAAGGCCAATGCCGGAGTCTAAAAACGGCAACTTGTCTCTGTTGATCAACATACTAAATTCTTCCGTCTGAATCGTCTCTACTAGCCAGTCACGAAACCGAATAACGTCAATCCACTCTCCTGCAGCAACTTTGCCATTTTGAGTGATTGTAACATTGCGGAATTTCTCAAATGTATTGCCATTTTTAGCTTTGATGGCATTGTATTCAGTTTCATTCAAATTATCTACAGTAATACTTGATAATTTTTTATTGGCCCAAGTTTCGCCACCAGGATCGATTGCAAAACAACGTGCAGCAATTCCAGCTTCAGGATACTCATTATCTTTTTCATGATACCACCAATGAGTTCTATAATAATTAGCTGCCTGTAATTTAGATCCAATATCATTGGTTATTTCCGCATTTTTCGCTCCAGGAGCAGTAACCGTAACACCATATAATTTAATATGAGCTTCTGTCCATTCTGCCATAGCTAAAACAGCATCTTCAGTACGATCCACATAACAAATACCGTAGAAGTCATTATCAGCATCACAAATCATTGCCATATTACTGCTCACATCAATATTTGTAGCGGGTTCCTGGCTACTCACTTCCAGTTTTCCATTTGGAACAACTACAAAGCTTGTTTTGGGATCGGTGGATTTAACAACAAGTTCATCCTCCATTACAGATACCGCATAAAATTTAGGAGCAGTATCCAATTCATCAATCTTATTAGATAATTCCGTCATTACCTTGTCTACAGTATCAGACGATTGAGCTATGTAAATTGCTTTGATTTCAATCAAATTGCCATTGCCATCTAAACGTTGTACCGAAACACCATATTCTGCTCCTTCCACAACAGCCATCGGCATTTTTACCTTCACTGTATCACATTGGAACCGTCCTATTTTAACTACACTTGGACGAGGGGTCTGCGCAAATGCATCACTCGCCGCCTGATAAATAGCATCTGTTGATGTAAATCCCATATCCATCAACTCATCTACATCAGTAATAGTCAACACACGGCTCAAACTGTTTGCATGTGGACCAACAATCATCAAGGTGCTGAATCCAGCACTACTAATGCCTGTTGTATTTAAAGATATTTGGGCATTGATGATTCTATCAAGATTAGCCATATTATTCATTCTCCTTTTCAATATTTATATTTGCTTCAAAATGAATCCCTGAAGCAATCACATGATTGGTTCCCTTTTCAGTCAACCGCCCCTCAATAAACACCGTTTCAAACCAGCCAGGATTACAAATCGCATCTCGATCGTAAGAAACAGTTAAATCAATTGCAGCTTCTTCAACGTAACGACTACCATCAATTAAATCAGTAAGATCCATGACACTACCAATACTATTTACAGCAATGTTAGCTTCTTGGAATTTATCGACTATAGTTGGTAATGTTAAGTACCCATTTAAAAGCGAAAGAACCTCGACACTACCAGTGCCAAAGGCTCTTATGTTTAAAGTTGTTTCTACTAATCCCAAAATATGTACCTCTTCTTTTTCAGGTACCCATTTTTCACTATTGCCGATATTCTTCTCGGCCATTAAATCAATAAGAAGGTATCGTTCGTATTCAATTGCAATGTCTTGCTTCGATTGTATAACCGGTAATCCCTTATATAGATCACGTAAGCAATATGCAAAAAAATCTATGACTCTTTCTCTGACATTAACTTCACTAATGAGATCTCACCTCCACTGCATACATTCTCCAATGACTTATAACACCACACTGGTATGCATCTGCAGCAACAATTTCATACTTCCGTCCGAGCCACTCGAATTGATCAGCCTGTATGCCAGTCCCCTGGTCGGCCATATATAATTCCGTATCAGAATAAACTTTTACAGCATGACTCCCACGCCTACCTTCTGGTAACGCATCCATTTCCGTAGCCTTTAACGGTTGCACAGATGCCTTTATAACAAAACTCTCCTGAGCAGGAAGAATAAATTTACCGTTACCCTGTAAAACCGGTTTTCCTTCATAACGATAAATCGTTAACGGCTTTCTAAAGCTACTCATCTGATCTATCTCCAATCTCATAACGAACCGACTGTCTCATGTGACCAGTATCAATAAGAGGTTTGCTACTTTTCTTTTTCCTAATAGTTGCTGGGCTATTTGGTGTAAACGGTCCGCTACCAATTTTGCGCTTAATCTCCCCTTCAATATATTGTCCGGTTCGTGCAAGCGCCTTACTAACGTCAGCGCCATTAATGATAGCCGTAACAGCTGACTCAGCACGTTCACCAATTTCATCAGATTTCTCGTCAAAAGTTGCCCTTATAAAACTACGTTCTGGAATAATAATTAACCGCCCCATACTTCTATGAGTACTACTAAAATTCGCTTTCGATTTTTTTGCAAATCTTCCATTATTTGCAAAACTACCATCTTTTTTTACCTTTCGGTAAACGGTAACCTCTCCTGGATGTTGAAATATCATTGCGCCGAATTCTTGAACTGCAGCAACAGTAACAAGATCTGCAGTTCCATCTTTCGTTTTACCCCCCTGAATGCCAGCCTTAATCTCCTTTTTAGACAATCCTCTCAATTCTTTGAGTAGATCCTTCCATCCGAGGTCAATATCCAACACGCCGCTCATATTAACCAAACCTCGTAACAATTGAAACTATACACATATCTCTTATACGTTTAAATTCCATGCCATAGGCAGTTTTATCTAAATTGTCAATATATGAACCAGTGCCAACTCCTGAAGAACTATAAGAACGTGCCAAATCTCCCTCTTTTTCAGAAACCAAACTACCTGCAGTAGCAGCCGAAGATCCTGCCCCATTCTCTGCGATAACATTGATGTACGCTAACCGATGAGCAACAAAATATGCTAAAGCCTGATCATATAGATCACCAAACCTTTCTTTATTCAACATCGGTTCACAGAGGTTACGCATTGCTATAATCATATCTTCTTTAGCATCTGCTAAATCAGGTGCTAACAAGCGAAATAATTCAACAAATTTGTGTTCTTCTGCATTCATGATTAGTTACTTTCATTTGCTTTAATCAACGCTATTTTTTCTTCTTTGGTCTTTGCGCCAGTTAAGTCAATACCATGTTCAGAAGCATAAGTCTCTAATTCAGATACCTTCATATCTTTAAAATCAACTTCTTCTGAGCCTTGGCCATTACCAGTTTCTTCACTAATAGTCGCAGCATCTTTGCAATTTTCCACTTTTTCTAATTCTTTATTAGCAATCATATCAATTACAACCGGATGAGCAGCATAAGTATCACTTACCTCAGCAAAGTATCCTGGAATAATTTTTTTATCCTCAACAACAATTAAACGTTTAGAAATATTTTTTAACAACATATTTTTACACTCCTTTCAGATATAAAAATAGCTCCCCTTAAAATTGGGGAGCTATTTAATTTAGATGCCTTCTGCCATGCAGATAGACAAAGGATAATATACCATAACCCCGGCAGTGGAAGAATCACAAGGGATCACCATTTCCAAATTTTTCCTTTGAGGGGCAAGCTGCTCAAAAGGCAGAGGAATTTCCAAGGAAAGTGCGTTTTCATCATTTCTGTAGATGAACATAATATCTTTACCACCAGTTCCAGCACCAGATGCTTCATGGATAGACTTGATTGTTTGAATATAAGGATTTTTCTCCTGGAAGAAACTCAAAATAGTCTGCCCGCCAGAATCCGGCAAAAGCGTAGTTGCAATGATGTTATATTTATCAATCGGCAACAAAATAGTATCCGGAATTTCAACGCCTTTAGTTATATCAACAATCATAGAAACCGCATTATTCATATCACGAAGGATCTGTACTGGTGTTTTCTTATCCCAAGTAGTAGCAGAACCTTCACCATCTGCAGGCAAAACATACTTTGTAATATTTGGATGTTTAAAAATACCAAGAATGCCATGTTCTGCATCGCCCTGAAATGCAATTTTATTAACCAAAGCATCATTAGCTCTGCGAGCAGATTCTGCTTTGCGTGTTGTCAACGGTTTCCCAGTCATCTTCGCCCGGCGAATATCTTTTATAGAATAACCATAGGAAGTAGCAATATCAAACACTTTGACAATTGTGCGCTGGGCTTTAACATCTGCACGTGGCAGATCATCAGCATAGTTTGTAATAATCTTAGCCATGCCAACAGAATCGTAGCTATCAAAAGCAACAGTATCAGCGCCAGGATCTGCTTCACTGGTAACCGGGAAAATGCTCATTGCATTATTCGCAGGTGTTTTTACATCATATGTTTTGGCTTTTACTTTCTGAAGCTCCTGAGCAAAAAATACACTTTCTCCTGCATCTTCACGAAACAGCCCAGAAGTTTTACAAGCCATTAAATCTTGTTCATCATATCTCATTTCATTACTCATATACATATCCTCCTTTATTCGTTACGCACCAGCGGTAACAGTAACATTTGCATGTCCAATTTCAATTTCAGCAATACCAGCAGCAGCACTGCTAGTCAAAAAAACGCAAGATACGCCAACAGCTTCAATTCCACTTGCAACAGCCTCATCAGTAAAACCATTATCTGCAATTTTATAATTGGCAACCTTACCTGCAGTTACTGCTTTAGTAACCGGTACCCAAATACGACCACGAGTCATTACTCCTACGGAATAACCAACAGGATAGTATGGATCATCGGGTTCTTTGTGTTGATGAACAGTAATACCAATTACATCTTTTAGAGTACCTGTTCCTGCTTTTTTTATCTGCTTTTCTGGATTCGAACCACGAATTACCGGCACCCCTGGATCAAGAGCTTCTTCTGCAGCAAAGCTATCAATTGTTTTATTACTCAAATCAGCAATCTGCCCAACAAGGGCTACATCCATTTCACCATATTTCAGTTGCATATTATTTTTCCTCCTTTTTGTTGGTCATACGATCAATCATATCTTGACGATGTTTTGCAGCAGGGGTTTGAGATTCCTGTCCGTCTAATTTTTGACGCGCCTTGTTAAGTTGTTGCCGTACTGCTTCGTCAGTATCATTTAAATCATTTTTGATACTGTCATAATAGGCATTGATGTAATCATCCGTCTTACCTTCAAAATCAACGCTATCTCCACGCAAAGCCTTAACAATAGCAATTTTTAAAGCTTTATTATCAAGACCATCAGTTTTTTCTACCTGCGCTTTTTTAGCGCAAGCATCCAGCTCCGCACGTTCCTTAACTTCTGCCTTAGCTTTTCCAACAGCTTTTTCGATAGCAGCTTCTTTTTCAGCTGCAGCCGCATCAAGTTTGCCTTTCAGAGCATCCCTTTCAGCTTCTGCTGCATCAAGTTTTACTTTTTGATCTGCAGCATCTGTCTTTACCTTTTCCAACTCAGTCATAACCTGAGTAAATTTTGTTTCAGCAGCATCTGCTTTTACATTCGCAGCGTCACATTTATTTGTCAATGCAGTAATGTGATTAGCCACCGCCTGCTCAACTTCAAATTCGTTTGAATCAATTCTGATTTTTACCATGTTTTTATTTTCCTCACTTTCAAAACCGTCTAATACTTCGTTCCCATCCAAATTTAGCCGGGCCTTTCTTCCAGCTCTTGCACTTGGTACTACAGCCAAATGATTACACCTTATCAGATGTTGCACTGCATCATAAGGTTCACCATCTGGCGTCAAACCAGGAGTTTCTTCTAACTCTACGCTATATCCAACAGACAACTCTCTGAACCCTTTAGTTTCCTGTGGCGAGTGGATTATTATGTCACAAGCTACATCGGTATCATTTTTCCTATATGCTGGTGACATTATAGTTCCTATGGTTACTTTATGTGCAGTGTCTGCTGTTACCCTCCCACCTTTAGGATGTAATACTGTAATAGGTTTCCCTTTAAAGCTAACGAGAGCATCTTCAGCAAACACCTCATCCGGTGGTCTATATTCGCGCCTTACAGAACCGTCAGGTTGTAGATAAGTATAAATACCTGTCCTGGCCACAATCGGAGAATCAAGTAAAAACCCTTCAGGTGTCGTTACAGCACCGGCAACAAATTGCATACTGTCATATCGCTGCACTTTCCGCATTTTATCACCCCCTCTCATAAAAAATGGATATAAAAAAAGCACCTACAATTGTAAGTGCTTAGATTAACTATAATTTTTATTTTCCCTTTAACAAAAAGCCTGGTATTGAGCTATATTTGATCCCATCACCTCGATACATTCTATTAGAATGTATCACCTCGTCTTTGTCATTGTATTCTGTGATAATCCATACATTAGACACTTCCCTCTCACAGGGCATATTAGTCTTACCGTCATAAAAGCTAGCAATACTATACGTACCACCATGCGGAGTTTTATGTATTACTCTCTCTTGAAATTTCTTGGGCTCAATCATCTTTAAGCAGCTCCTTCAAAATCTTATGGCGATTAGGATAATATTTAGCAAGTGCTTTGCTACCATAAGTATAATATATCATTATGCTTTCTGCAAAATCTTCTTCTGGAGAGTTTTTAGCATATTCATTTACTGGTAGCCCATGTATTTTGGTATCTTCTTCAATAGCCTTTAACCATTTTGATCTAGAAGAAACGCCGCCATATAAAATATCCAACAGATGACCGCACTCATGAAGCAAAATTTCTTGAAGCCGTCCTTCGGGAAGTGCTTCTCTATTGTTGCGCCAGAAAGTAATAATATATTCCTCCGCAGTTGCATATGCATGGGTAAAACCTGGGTATGCCTCAATCCATTTCTCATCTGCAGGGCAATATATATCCAAAATCCTAACTTCCTTTATCCTCTCCCGCAATTTTTTAGGCAAGTTTGCGATCTGTGGCAACAGCTCATCCTTAGTTAAATTTTGCAGATTTTTATCTAAATCCGTTGGCACGATAAATTTTATACCTGTATCAGCATCTAAATCAATTATAGATTTTCTTACTCGATCTATTTCAGGAACATCATCAAATTTATTAAAGAACCTAAATTCCTTAACTTCATAAGGACTTAATTCAAGACGTTTATTCGCTTTAACTTCTCCTATCGGTGTTACAACAGCAGCATTCCAATTATTTAAATCAATAATTGGAATGGCAATACACCGACATCTATAATCCATTCCTGGATGTAGCTTTGGAGCCGGATAAATTTTTCTACCATTGATTTCTCCAACTTTACTATCATGCCAAAAAAAAAGATCTCCATTAAGTTCTGCATGAGATACACGTACACGTTCATCTTCTGAAGTGCGCCATTCATAACAATAAATCCCAGCTTCTTCTTGCCTTCTTTTTGTCGTAACAGCATTCAAATTTCCAATTTCGTTACGAGCAATGAACTTTGCACGATTATCCGTTATATTATAAAGATTTTTTACTTCTTTTTGTACATCCTTATACAAAGACCCTCGTTGAACAGCATTGCTGATTATAGTCGCTAATTTATCTGTATAAGTGCTGACAATACTGTTTACATGTTGAGATTGCTGAGAATACCATTCAGATGTTACAGATTCAAGTAATCCTGTATCATTTATAAATACATCTACCTGCAGGCAGTTTCTAAAACTGCGGCTTAAATTATCTTTCGCAGTATTATCTACACCTTTCATGACCCGTTTAATACCAGATATAACTTCGTCCTTTACGCCACTAACTTCAAGTTCTTCTAGCACTTTGCCTGATATACGTTCACTATCAGTAGAATCATACCTTAATACATCTTTCAATGTTTCAATATTTTCTAAAGATAACTTATTCAACATTCTGACCATGGCTCTCAGCAAACGATAATATTCACGCTCTGAGCTTTCGGGATATAAAATTTTAACTGTCGGTTGCAGAAATCTAATTTGATTATTCTGTTTCATCATCATCACTCAAATTCAACAGACTACCCTTAATCGGCAAATCATATTTTTCTGCTAAATATGGCCGTACTTCGCTTGAATCGAGCAGCTGAGCTTCCATCAAAGAATTAATCGTATCTATTTCAGCTTTTACGCACTCGGCATTTAATTTATTTGTTTCTGCGATCTCTTTTTCAGTTGGTATCCATAGTGGATTAAATTTAATAGTCCAGTTTTCAAGTTCCCTTCCACCAGTTGGTCCGTCCTTACACAGTTGAACTGTTTTTATTAACTTTTCCAGTTGAGGTTTTAACTGGCGCCTTTGAACTTTACCAACGACATCATTGTAGTAATTTTCTAAATCTCCACGGCCTGTACTATTTAACCCAGCTGGCGCACGTCCAAACAACACTGTAAAAGGAATACCTGTCATTGCACAAATATACTGTCCAAAGTTGTCCAAGACATCTGGAATTCCTGACATCGGTACATTAAAAACCTGATATTCATCATCCGTAGATAAAGCAATAGTATTTAAAATATTACGTGCCATATCAATTAAATCCAAACGCCGCTGCACCTCTTCTTCACCATGCGGAGTAGCTAATTTAGATCCTAATTCGTTTAGTTTTGTAAGAGATGTGCTCATGCGTTCGAGTGCATGTAATGCTGTCGCCTGAGCTGTATCACATCTATATATTCCTTTTATAAGACCTTCAAGACAACTCATACCGCAACCATTACGACTAATCCGCAAATTTTTCGGCAACAAGTCACCATCAAATATTAACAATCGACTGTGATGGATATAAAGAGGTCTACCACTCAATGGCGGCGTTATCTGATACCATTCTGGTTTGCCAAACTGCTTATCAGTTGGATCATCATTAATCAAATACCCACTAAAATCCTCAATAATGCTTTGCGCATCATATACTTCCATTGATTTTATTGATCTAAGACGAGCCCAATTTACTGGTTCCTCTTCAGTCCCGCCGTCATCCATAATCATAAAAATACAACTACGGCCAAAGTGACGAGCCCATGTTAAAGCTTCTGCCAAAATAGATTCAGCAAGCCTTTCATCAAGATATTGAATGATAAGGTTATCTTTGTCTCCCTCAATTTTATAACCATTTTTCAAGGCAGCTTCTGCTGGCAAACTCGATATTCTCTGAGCCAACCTGTTTGACCAAATACCTTCTAAAAATTGGTAGGTTAAAGGTTCTTCCAAAAAGAAACTATTATCTCTAGTATATTGCCGCGCACCTCGGCTAATAAAAGTATTAAAAAATCCATCTGTTCTATCAACAGACTTCTTTTTACTATTGTTTTTGACCATTAGCTTGTTAAACCTCCCCACGGACTAATGCTCTGCAATTTATTAAAAGCATCGCTAGATGCATCAACCATGTCATCATGTGCGGACTCCGGAAACGCTTCCAGTTCCGAAAAATACATTTCGTTCCAGTCAGCTGCAAGAACCAATACGTTACCAGCCTGCCATTGAGCTGAAAATGGCTCTGAACGTGTAATCTTATTGCCGCTTGGCCGAACAGTATCAACAGCAAATCCTGTAAAATGCTTAATATAACTTTCGGCTTGTTCTTTGCCAGCTTGCCCTGGATCTTGTGGCACCGTAATATATACAAAACCTAATTTGGCACGGTCAATAACCCCTGTATTCCTTGTTATATTGCGTACTCCGGCAGCTGCTAACTGAACACGTTTTACATCGGCAACAATATAAAGCCCATTATCTGTTTTACCCATTAATACCCCCGCCGTTGCATCAGGATCAGGATTAATTGGTGACGGAATCGTAGCAGCTAAATCCCATGATCGCACCCAAGCAATGACATTGCTCGGTATAGCATCAACAATCTGAACAGAAGAACGTTTGAAATACAGGCCAGCCGCCGGCCGTATCTTCCAATTTCCATGCTCCAGCCTTTCGCGCTCTACGGCTCCAAGAGCTCTAAGATTACCCAAATAGCCTGGATCTTTTTCCATCAAAATTTTATTGTCTGTCAGTTTACTTGCAATAAAAGTGAAACTCTTGACCTGTTCTCTGATAATCTCAGGGGAATGAGCCATAACAGCCTCCGGTGTATCCCCCCAAATGATTTCATCGCCTAACCTAGTAAAATAGCGAATCACTCCGCTTCTCTCTGGGATTGGATAACCAGTATCGGCATCCCAATACCATTGAATAAACGGAGCTACCCAACTATCAGCATCAGGATTGGTCGTTCCACGGATGTATGGTTTCACACCACATGTAGAACGATTCCGTGATAACATGTACCAAAATTGGCCTGATGTAAAATGTGTAATTTCATCAAACCCAATCAAAGGAATCTGAGCACCTTGATATGCAAATTTATCTCGTTCAAGTTGCAAGTGAGCGAAAGATATTTTTGATCCAGATTTAAATCTAAATCTAGGTTGTGGATTTTCCACAGGTATGCCGCCAATCGGAACATATAACCCTTTTGCTGTATCCCATAAACCGCCTTCATTTTTTATCTGATTGCTATTTCTACGAAATATAGTTGCACCAAATCCACCTTTATTTGTATGTCTAAGTGATTCTAACAACAAAGCATATGTTTTCCCTCCACCGGCAGCACCTCCATAGAAAGCAATATCAGCTGGGGTTGATAAAAACAGTTCTTGTGGCCCTACTTGTGGTCTAATAATTTTAGGTGCTTCATTAATCATTTTTCACACCACCATTATTATCGCCTCTACCATTATCCGGTAAATAAAAAACAACCGAAGGACCTTCACTTCCATTCGATTGCTGTCCATTTGAATCATCACGTTTTACACGCTCTAACTCTAAACGCTTATTATCATATTCCTTACGGTGTTTATCCATAGGATTCATTTCAAAATACTTGGCCAAAAAAGCAAGTGCCTTATTCCGGTTTGAAAGTTTAAGTGAAATCCCAAATTTATCATTCTTTATACTTTCAATAACTCCACCATCCAATTTATGAAGGCTTTTTATATTAACGCATTCACCAGAGCCAGATAATTCGATAAAATCAGTAATATCAGCAAATGCAATTTGCATATACTTTTCAAGCACATCTTCTGACGATAAAAACATCGCTTCATTACGAATTTTCTTTAATCTTTCAATTTCTAGTTTCACTCTATGTCTGTTTAATATCTTATATCCAAGTTGACGTGCATAACGTTCTTGGACGTCATAGCCAGCTCGTAAACATGATATTTTAGCATTATGCGTTTCCAAATATGCCAAAATAAAAAGTCGTTCTCTATCATTCAGTTCTTCGTTATTTTCAACATCTTCAATGATTTTTTTAGCGACATTTTTTCTCTTCGGAGTACTCCGAATATTCGATTGGAGTACTCCATTAATTTTTTTATCCCAACTATCTTTGCATTTCCACCCAGAAACACTCTTTTCAGGTACGCCCAGCCGTGATGCGATTTCCCTCAATGTAATAAGGCCATTACTCTCTTTATATATTTCATATGCCCGATCACGTTCAGGACTTCTCGCTTTAGGCATCAACCGCCACCTTCCTTTTTCTATATGTATAACAAAAGCACTCATTTTACTATGAGTGCTTTTGTATTAATCTTAAATTTTATTCCTCTATAGGCCCTAACTTCCCATAAAGTCGTTGATACTCTCGAGCAGCCTCCAAACTTGGAGGTATATGACGTTTACGTTTCTTTATTTTCGGCGGTCTTCCATCCTTTGAAGCAATTATTTCTGTTTCTTCTACTTCATAACCAGTAGCACGCCGCCACAAAGCCCTCCGTAAAGCATCATTTTTGCAAACATTCGTTTCTTTTTCCATTGTTTTCTCACCCCAGTTAGATTATAATTATTAGTTGAGATAGCAACTGTAAAACTGTGGCCACAGACTTGGTGCTATCTCCCTACGCTGGGAGAGGTTTTCCAGCCTAAGAGTCAGGCGCTCCAACGCCTGGCTCTTTTTTCATTGGCTGACTTACCCCCCAATTAGCAAATGTGCTTATTGAGAGGATAAGTGAAAATCACTTATTTACTTTTACTGCTTTGTTCCCGGTCATTTCTTCGTAACGCCTGATAATCACGTCACAGTATCTTGGATCAAGCTCCATTGTATAGCATTTTCTGCCGATCTGCTCAGCAGCCATCATCGTGCTTCCACTGCCGCCGAACAAATCTATTACCGACTGTCCTTCAAGGCTAGAATTGGCGATAAATTTAGCGCACAAGGCTAACGGCTTCATTGTTGGATGTTCTCCGTTCCGGGCCGGTTTTTCGACATGGACTACGGTAGCAGCATCCTCCGTATCGACAACAATATATTCTGGTACCTTTAATACTACCTGACCGATACCAAAGTTAAATGTTACCAACTTCTTGCCATCGGCATCTTCAGTAACTGTCACCGGAAACAGCGAAGGGATAACGGTGCTCTGTCTCCGTCCGCCGTAAAAATTGTGGCCAGCATCAGGCTTCCATCCGTATAAAATAGGTTCATGCTGCCATTGATAGTCTTGGCGCCCCAGTGTGAACTGATTTTTTGCCCAAATAAGGCATTGCCTTAACGACCAACCAGCCTTTGTCATTGCGCCTCGGAAATCACTCCCGGCGCTATCGGCATGACAAACATAAATCGCACCGCCAGGCGCTGTGACTTTCAATAAGTTCTTCATGACTGCCAGCAAGAACTCGTTGAATTCTTCTGTCGGCATATTATCGTTTTGGATTTTTAGTTTTTCATCGGTCCCGCCTTGGTAATCTACATTATACGGCGGGTCTGTAAATACCATGTCAGCAAGTCCGCCGTCCATAAGCTTCAGCACGTCAACTTCGCTTGTACTGTCCCCGCACATTAATCGATGCTGACCAAGCTGGTAAATGTCGCCAAGCTTACTCTGCGTAGCAACAATTTCATCTAAAGCAGAATCGACATCAAAATCATCTTCCTTGATGTCCTGTTTAGCATATTCAGCCAACATCTCCGCAACTGATTTATCAGAATAACCTAACAGCCCTGTGTCATAATCCATACTGTCCAGGTCAACAACCAATTGCATTAACTCATCCTGATCAATCTCCGAAAGCTCTGCAATGCGGTTATCAGCAATCATGTCCGCCCATTCCTCGGCATCATTTTTATAATCCTGCAGATCCACCGGCACAGTTTCGCAACCAAGTAATTGAGCTGCAGCTAATCTGCCATGACCACGAATCACAAAACCACTTCGTTTTGAAACAGTAATTGGTGCCCGCCATCCATGAGCTTCTATTATCTTTGCTAAAAGCTTCAATTGCTTTTCCGGATGCGTATTCGGATTTCTGGGATTGGCTACAACTTCAGCTATACTTTTAAGCTCGTCATAGGCACAATGTATTGCAATCTCTTTCATTTCTTATCTCCTAAAAAATCGACAATTATGACATATAAAAAGCCGGAACGGATTCACTCTTTTGTGGTCCGCCCGGCTTTTTTACTTTTTATAAAATTTTACACTATTATTTTACCACGGTGTAAAAGATAAAAAGTCCGGGACTAATTGTGAAATTATTGTAAACTTACTTCTTTACTTCTCGTATTTAAAGTCAATCAATTTTATTGGGAGCTCCAATACTCCTTCATGGAATGCAACAGCTGCTGTATCAGCCAAAAATTTGTCTAATAGTTCAAAATAAGTTGTCCTTCCGATACCCAGCAAACCAGCAGTTACATCTGGCGACTCCCCTTTAAAATACCGCCGCATAACTATTTCCTGTGTCTTTTGATGCCGATCATCGTCATTTTGTTGGTAATGATATATTATTGTATCCATCACCTTCAACCAGCGTTCAGGATAATCTATGGTCACTATAAATCCATGTTCATTGGTTATCTCTACTTTCAAAACTTCTTCTGCATTTCTAATAGCAGCATTACCAGTAGGATCAGGCTGCGAGTAACCGATATTACCAGTATAAGAACCTCGGTCCAGCCGTTCTAGTTTTGTTCTCCACACAGCCTGTTCGATAGAATTTCTTTGCCTATATTTTTTATTTATTATATTCAGGGTCTTCCGGCTGATAATGCTCATATATATTTTCCCTCCGAAAACATGTATTGACCTTAGACATGTTCCCATCTCTACATCCCAAACTATCAATTTACTTAATTACTCTTCCATCCAAAATAACAGCCATAATTTCAAATGATTCTTTTGTCTTAGAATTAATCATAGTTTCAACTTTATTCATAGCGTCAATAGGATCAACAGCATAAACAGTTTCAGAGTGTTGCCGTAACTCTGGATCATTAGAATATTGATAAACAACTTTATACTCTAAAGTCACATCTTCACGCTCCTTTCTTTTAATTAATCATCGATGTTTTCTTGTGCGCCCAATAGCTCTACTAATATCTATAGCAAGGTCCCTTTCTTTTTGTTCGTACCTTCGCCTTTCAAATTTAATCTTTTCAGCAGCAGCCTTATAAGATTTATATTTATCACATTTATCCCAACAAGCAGCACGACGTTCATTACAATTTTTACAAGGTCCATCTATTTTAGCCATGCTGCACCTCCATTATTTATTACTTAAATCATATATGACTCCTAAATATGCATCGCCTGTCATATCAATCAAGAATTCATACCCATACACCCTATAAATTTTACATATATCGTTTGTTACTCTTTCCATAGAATATTTTGTTTCTAAGCTTAGCTCATCAGCCTTTTCATATATGGATTCCGCTATTGCTGGAGAACAATCAAGACAGTTTCCAATACGACAAATAATTTCAACGTCCTTAGTTCTGTAATCATTACATTCGTCAAAATTAACCCACTGCCGGTGATTACCGCCATTGACTGGCTCATTTTTTTCGTGCCGGTCGCAGTTAGTGTTAGTACAGTATTTCTCTATAAATTTGTTACTTCGTATGCAGTAGGCTTTGTTATTCATTATTTGTCACCTTTTAAAAATACCCAGCCAGTAACACCCAAAAACAATAAAATTGTCAGTACCAATCCAAAATAAAGCGGTGCTAAAACAATCCACCAAGACCACGTTATAACACCAAGCAACTTTAATACTATGAATATTAATCCTAAAACAGACAAAAACGACATAATGAAATTTCTCCTTTCACTACCTCCGACCAAATTGCGAAATAAATTAATAGTGCTAAATTCTCTCCTACTTCAATCATTCTTTGTATGCTCCTCCATCTTTTCGATTTCTTTTATCCACTGCGGAAGAATCTCTCCCCTATATATGTACCAATCTTCTGACCCTGGCCAATCTTCCACAAAATAACGTGCTTCTACTGGCAGTGTTTTTACGAATTCTCCCGCTGCAACCAAATTACGTAAATGTTTTCCTGGAATTATTATGCGTAGCCTATAAGCTGTTCGGCTATAATTAAGCCCATGGCTTGTTGCCCACGTCTGTTTTAATGGATCAGAATTTACTGTTAGCCACTGGCATTTTTTAATCATTCTAATTCCACGCTTTGTATCTACAGGACACATTCCAAGCGTAAGCCCCTGTCGCTTAATACTTTCAACATCCATAGCCGCACAAAAATGAAATAATTCTCTGCTCCTACTCATATCCTCAACACCTTTCAATCATCACATATAGCTTTACCATCCATAATAGCCCCGCAGTAAGGGCAGATTTTATATTTTTTACTGCCGCTGTAGATCGGTACACGCTCACCACATACGCTACAATCACCGATTGGGTGTTCAGGGTGTTCAATCCAATGCCCACGCTTACGTTCTTCTACTGTAGGGGCTTGTTCAACAAAGTGCACAGCACTTTCATACCCCATTCTTATTCCCTCAAAAAATCCAGTTTTATCTGCTAATTCTTCTATGTTTTTTGTATTTTTGATTTTAAAGCTTCCCTAGCTATCAATTCCATAATCTATTCACCCAACCCTATACACATAGTCAATTATGTTATCTAGTGTTTGACGCAAATACACCCTAGCGGTGATATCATCAACACCATTGTCTTTACCAGTGCTGATTATAAAGTTTAAAATACATTCAAGCATTTTGATTTGTGAAATACTGGCAGATTTATTACAAACATCGCAACCATCTTCACCGTCAATTTTTATGGGGTAACACAAAATATAATCTTCGCCGCTATCCTTTAAAAGTTTCACAATCTGTTCCATTTTTTCGTTAGTCATTTTTCTTCACCTCAAACAAATAATCGGGCTACTATCCATTTTGCTAATGACCGCGACGCTATGCAAACGATATTCATCTGAACTATCAAGATCTTCGTAGTTTTCAATCATATAAATTTCTGTATCGTCAGATAAAGTTTCTATTGCCTTTATTAGCTCTGCTTTAGTCATTGTTCTTCACCTTTCTCAGCACTAATATCAAACATATCGCCTAAATTTCTGACAACTCCCGCCAAAACCATACACATATTTCGCAGAGATTCTGGCGAAAAATCATAAATTGCTCTTTTTTGTTCTTCTTCTGTCATATCAGTAAAGCAGATATTTTCATACTTACCATCTCGCTTTACTCTGAAATAAATGCCGCAAAGTTCACGTTTTTTCATTGTTCTTTACACTCCCTTATCTGTGAGCAATGCTATTCCAAATAACATAAGTGTTATAGCCCCTATAATGTGAGTAATGACATATAAGCGGCTATGTCTGTCACTGCTGTCAGTCAGACGTACCAATATAGACCAAAGAGCTGACGCTATAGCCACAATAATAGATGCTGTAACGACACAATTCATTAGTAAATAAATAAAATCCATGCTATTCACTGTTCTTTACACTCCTTATATGCAACCGCCACAACAACCAAGTGGCACGTTTTCATTTACTAAACATTCAATGTATTTAGCGTAAGGTTTAAGAATTTCTGGCAACTTATCATCATCAACGCTCCATAGACCTTCTTCGACGTATTCCTTCCAATCAACATCAAACCAAACTCTGCCACCAGACAATAAGCAATCCTCAATCTCATATCTCACACCTTCAAACTCTAAAACAAGAGTTCCTCTACAAAGGTTTGGATACGCGCCGTCATAAGAAATAAACTTTACCGTTTCTTCATACCCCTTTATCTCAATTAATGGGCAATCTGTATGTCTACCGCTTTCTAAAACCTTAAAATTCTCTCGTACGCCCTCGATATCTATACAAAGAATATTAGGCACTAATGCTTTGCCATCAACTTGACAATACTGCCCACTTTCATCTATAAAAGGACACTTTAAGCAATTCTTAGGCATATCCATTTCTTTAATTGCTATCATATTTTTTTAGCTCCGTTCTGTCAGCCCAAGTAATCCTACGCGATTTAAACTTAGTTGGCATAGACATAACAGTAAGCTGAATACAGTTACTACATTCTGGGTTTTCGCTCAACTCACTGGCCTTTCTATTATTAATGCACAAATAACAATAGTCTAAGTATTTCATTTTTTACTCCTACATTCTTACCCAACGTTTTTTGTTCTTAGATATAAATTCAGAAGGTCTACCAAAAGGAGATATGATATCTAAGCCAAGGCATAGACGAGCAAAATTTTTTACGCTTAAATTTTCCCTTTGACAAATACCACAGTGAAAACTACCCAAGTATTTGCACTCATGGCACCAGCCTACGTACTTTATTTCAGGTTTTTTCATCTACTCCACCGCCTTTCAGACTTCCCGAAAGTCAATATCTGGGTAACGATATAGCAGCATCTTCTTTTTCAATAGATATACCGGTGTTTTCATACCCTTTGTATCAACGTAATATATATGCCCGTCAGCTTCCGTCACCTTAAAATCAGCTCGATAAATAATCGGCCTTATCTTTTTACCTTCCCTCTTATAACCAGGCTGTAAAACAAATTTTGGCTGTAGTTCAACCTCTTTTACTGTACCTTCGCGCATCATCCAGTGTAACTGCCAGTAATAGTCAGCTTCTTTTTCGCTGTCAAACCGTATGCCGTCTACTTCCGTAATTTTATTCTTATACTTCATAACCGGTTCACAACATGGTAAAGCCGAAGCAGGCGTTACACTGTCAGAACGTATTCTTTTCATTAGATGCGGCGGTAAATTATCCCATCCCATTTAATCTACTCCCTGAAATAAGCTTTCTTCTGGAACGGTTTTCTTTTTATTCTTCGGCACCGGTGATACTTTGCGGGCTCTGTTTGCTCCACTGCAGGTACTCCAATGCGGTACATACCCAACGCCAGATTCTGGATGATCTGTAATTGTAACCGCAATGATCTCACCATTAGGCGTTACAATGCGATCTTTGCCGCCAAGATTATACCCAACCTGATCTTTATTGACTGGCATTTTTGCACCACTTTGAGTACGAATAAAGAAAATCTGCTCACCGCACTCCCTGCAAACAATTAATTTCTTCATTTTAATCATCACACTCCATTGTCAGCTCTAAATAATTCCAATATCTATTTCACCTAAAATTCCTGGCCATTAACAACATAACCTTGCTAATTTTCTGATAATGATCATCATTTAAAACCGTATTTGGATAAAAAGTTTTGCGAACATCAACTAACTTCATTATGCCTAAACCATTAGTTTGCCCAAATTTGCCATCACATTTGAAAAATTTGCAAATAGCCGGACGTACTTCATATATTTTGCAACGCTTATTTATCTCATCCCTAAATGGACAAACCCAATCAACAGCATTAGTTGCCGACAATACTGGAGTATGATGCTCCGGAAGAATATGATTCTTCCTAATATGCTTTTTGATAACTTTGATTTCAGCTTGAGTTAATGGCAAACAATTACTGCAGCAATTACCACAATCTGAACATTTGCCATTTTCAACACAAAAGTTTATGACTTTATCTTTATTAATCTGATCAAACAGCGTTATTGCAGCCATTCGCATCACTCCTAATGACATTATTAGTTTCAGATATTTTGGTCATAATAGAAGCCCATGCTGTATCCCGATCATCAAATGATTTAAAATATTCTGTTACTGTAGAGGTCATTCCATTACTGCCGGTCTCATAAATCACCCAAATTTTAGGCTCTTTAAAATCAACACTCATAGATGTTATCTGATCAATTCTGATTAGCCTCGGTGCCGGAGATTGGCCTAAGCTTCTTCTTGTATTAACCAACAAAAAAGCTTTCTGCTCTGAAACGGCAACACCGCCATCGGATAAATTACCGCCTTCGACAGTAGATTCTTGCCCTATATCTTCGCTGGTCGTTATATCGTCCAGCCGGGTGCTTAATGCAATAGCGAGTTTTTCGGCAATGGATTTCGGCGTCACACCGCCAATGCTTTCCAAACGTCTTATAAGACTTAAATCTACCTTGCTGGCTTGCGACAGTTCAAATTGATTCATCAGGGCGTTCTCTCTTGCTGATACTAACTTATTTTTATCAATATTCATTTTATTTTTCCTCCCACATAAATTCACATTGACCAGCTGCAGGATTATCTCTTGCGACCGGAACACCTAACCGATGGTATAACTTACGATATCGACACTCTGCAACTTTAATACCTTGTGTACATAGATGACACGATTCAAACGCATGATCTATTACCGTATATAAATCATCAATAGATACTGTCACAAGCTCCTGAGGATTCTCCTTATCAGTTGGTACATATCTCTTATCGTCACTGGTCACATAAACCATTTTGTTATGATTATGACGGCGCTGTACAGTCTGCAGTTGATCCTTATCCAAGCAAAATAATCGTTCTTCTAACACCTTTTGGCAATTAGTTGCTGCAGATCGCAATCGCTTTCTCCACTCCGATTCAGGTGTTCTATTAGCAATAGCTTCTAATTCTCCCGAGAATGTACCAACCTTCATAGCATCTAACATTTCGTTTTTTGACATATAGCGTTCTTTTTTCATCAAATCACCCTATTTCGATACATTGTCATTAAATTAGAAATTGCCTGACCATCCATATGTATATTATTCTCTGCAGCTAATGTAGCAGCTTTGAGAACTTTACCAAAGAAATCACGAACTATATCGCAACCATGTTGGTCCAATGCTTTTTCCATTGGAATACCGCAATATTTTAAACTGGTCCTTGAATATTTTTTATTTTTTACCAATCTGTTCATCTCCAATGTGAAGTAATCTTGCGTATACCTAAAACCTGTTATTGGTTAAGACTTTATAAACAAAGGCAACACATATACCAGTAAAGACAAAACATGAAGTATATAAAACGATGTAATCAATCATAAGTTAAAGTCCTTTAGACTAAAAATTGTTATTCCCTTAGCCCTTGCAAAAGCATACTCAGCCATACATCCTCGGGATGTTTGCCAAGCGTTAGCAAGTAATAATCCATCACAAGCGTTCAACAGATCTAAACAAACATTTACACCATCGATATAATCAACATCCACATACATATGACCAAAATTAAGTACTGGCGAAATGAATACATAAGAGTTATTGCAATTAGTCGTCAGCTTCCGAACGAGATCCTCACACGCTTTTACATTTACATCATCACCACCAAAGGGATGAGCAATATATATCAATTTTTTATCCATAAAAAATATCACTCCCTCCTAAGATTCTTTAAAATGCCACCCCAAATGATTGTACCTATCTGCACACTCACACTGTTTCATACCATTTCCTGCCTCTTCAGGGACAAACCCAGCAGACTGACAAATAGGACATTTATTTAGATACTTAGGCAGATATCTAGATATAACATCAAAATTCAAAAAATCTGCCGGCTTTTTATAATAACGAATCTGAGTACCTACCTTTTCACGTTTTAACTTCAGCACAGCAGAAACAATGTCATCAGGAAAAATCCCAATATCAACAAGAGAATGAAATGCAGCTTTAGCAACTTCTTTTTCCGTTTGTTTTGGATATAAATCCCAAAAGTCATCAAATGCGTCAGACACTAACTGCTCTTTGGTTTTCCCTACAGTATTAAGTACTAACTCATATAGTACTGTATTGGATTGTATTGGATTCGTATTCGTATTGGATTGGATTGGATTAGGCGGGCAAATGATTTCATTTGATTTCATTTGATTACAAGTGTTAGTGTTTGACTTCTCAACACCTGTGGATAAAATCGTCTTTGCTGTATCAGGTGGATCAGGATATTTACTTTTACGAGTTCTAATCTGCTGGTGTTTACCCCAAGTTACCAATTGCAAGTACGGTTGCCCATTTGCTTCATAGCGAACCACCAAGCCTACCTTCGATAACTTATTTAACGCATCATCAACAGTCGCTTTTGTTATATCCTTCAAAGGAAACAGCCTAGATTTAATAATAGGAATTCTTCCATCCATACGTCCATAATCATCACAATTAACTATTAGCCGATAGAAGAACGCTTCTTCAAACCAACTGAGTTGATCAATTGTAGGGCTGCTGCATATACTTTCTTTTATTATCCGATTACCCATAAGGCCACCTTCAATCCCAATGCTTAGCGAACAACATAATAATCTTTACTCTCGAAAATATCTTCGTAGACACTTAGCTTTACCCACTCATCAGAAATCCCACGATCATAAGCGTCTAAACGATTCAGTTCCAAAGATGCCGCAGGATAAAACCATTCTAACGGAGATCCTGGCTTGAACCGCATTACACCCTTTCCATCAGATTCGATCTGCGCTTGATACCATTTAACCAACTTACAATAATCATCAGAAACAGCAATGATTCTGCAGCTATCTGCACTATCATTCATTGGCTGAGCTGGCTATTTTTCCTACGTAGCATCTTATTCTCGTTTAATAGAGCCTCAAGAACTGGTTTTAAAACTGGTATATATTTGTCCTCTGGTTCATCTTTAATCATTGCTAGCATAGCTTTTATATTGATATGCATAATTACTTTTATCGCTCCATTCCTTCAAACAATTCAGGAAGCACCCTCGCCTTATATACTTTGCTTCTGCGGGTGTTTTCTAAGGCCTTGCGAGTTTCGTTTGCCATTTGACCTATCAAATTACTGGCATGAGTATTTTTATCTAAAAATCGTACCAATGGCGTTATAACTTCAAGAGTTTCTTTTGCGTTCCGGCGCCTTACGCTGTACTCCTTCATCAATCTGCAAATTTTGGTCCGTGTGCTCCTGTTTTTAGGATAATCAATCTCACATTTATGACGAATATCGCAAAAGGCCATATCAGCTTCTTTGATTTCTGTCTGACAAGCATTATCAATGGATTTTATTTCCATTACCAAATCCCTAAAGGCATTGATTATCGCTGCTGCTCTTTCGTAATCGTATTGCATTTCCGCCTCCTAGAACGGTATTTCTTCATCAAACGGTACGGCCTGCCCGAATGCTTCCATCTCACTTTTTTCATCTGTTGGTTTCGCTGTATCCGACCTACGCTCAATAAATTCCACGCTATTAGCGATGATCTCCGTTACCCAGCGTTTTGTACCGTCCTTGGCATCATAACTGCGGATCTGCAGCCGACCGTCTACAAGCAACCTATGCCCCTTATGACAGCCATTACCAATCATTTCAGCAATCTTACCCCAAACCACTACCGGCACAAAGTCAACTTCCTTATTTCCGTCGGCAGACTTGAACGGTCGATCTACCGCTAATGTAAACTGGGTTACTACCTTGCCTGTCTGTGTGTATCTAACATCCGGATCACGAGTCAATCTTCCCATTAAAACAACTTTATTCATATCGCACACTCACTCCTTTTTGATAAGGAAACCATTCAACCACAACGCCTTCAATCCTGCGGTGATGCAGCTTTATCCGCCGTTTAAGCAGTTTCCTGCCGTTCTTCTTATACCTAGCAGAAAATGTCTGCCAAGGCCAAATTATTCTACAACCGCCTGTCCTTCTTAGTCGTATTTCACCGCCAGCAGGCCTTGATTTATAAAAAGTTCTCCTTACCTGCCCTAGCGGCCATTTTAGTAATATTGCGTTACAAGACATAATTTCGTTATACTTGTCAGGATCAAATATATTCAAAATATCACACAGCCTCTCCAAATATGCCACTCTACTACTACCTCTGCCAAAGCACAACCAAGCTGCCATAGGAAACCTGCAGAGAAGATAAACGCTAAAGTAACAGCGGCTTCTTTTTTACTCATATACACTCAACTCCATCTCTAACAGGTAAATCTCTAATTCCATATTATTTATCCTCACTTCCGCTTTGAGCAGCTTGTAATTCGTCCTCAGTAAAATCCCCGTCAAAAGCAATTTCGCCCGTTTCCAAGTCAACTGTGCGCTCATCAGAAAGTTGTTCAATCGTAGCGGTAGATTCTATTGTTGGGATATCATCATCATCAAACTGTCCTTTTGCAACCGCTTCAGCCGCAGCAATCATGGATGGGGATGCAGATTGATAGTCAATACTCATAACACCCCACTTACCAATCAATTTACGTAAAATGGTTTTACGACACATAGCATCTTTATCATCACGCCATCCCTTGCCCATATATTTGCCTTTTCGGTGTTTCAATTCATGAGCTTCTAATGCTTTTACCGTCATATAAATAGTTTTTTCCATACCATTTACCAAACGAAAATATCCACAATACCCAATGATTGGTTTAACTTCACGCTCATCTTCATTTTCAATAAATTTAATTTCGATATCTTCTGTTAATCGATTATATTTTTTCAGTTCCCCTTCACGAACATCAACAACATTTAACTTCTTATACACACCTGTACGCATGGCCAATTGATACATACCCTTATAACCCATAATAAAAGTAGCTTCCATACGTTTAAATTCTTTTCCATCTTTATCTTTAACTGTATTATTAAATGGAACAATATATGCATATCCAAGACCTGGATCGACAGGCAAATCATAAGCTGCCGCTCTAAGTCCAGCTTGAATAATAGTCATCGGAGCTTGTGCAAACACCTTTTGCAAATTTGCGTCAGCATTTACTAAACTAACTAAGCTACCGGCAAACTGTGCAGATCTTTTGCCAAGCAATTCGTTGATTCTTGCCTTAATACCATTGCTATCAAGCATTTCGTTCATAATTAAAGCAATGCTCTTTTTCTGTACATCTTTATTTTCATTAGATTTATTTACTGTAGATAACAACCCACCGCTTGTATTTGCCATTTTAAACACGCTCCTTTATAATTAACCAACTTTAAATACTCTGATTGGATTTCCAATCTTGCTGTATGATTCATAGATTGCAGGCTGTTCTGCTTTCAATCGTTTACTGTCAACAGTCACTCTTCCCGCTTGGATTTTCCATGTAACCTTATCTTCACCTATAATGCCAACCTCAGCATCACCTAACATTGATTTCAATTCATTCTCACTTAACTTCTTTTGTTCCTCAAGTTTACCGATACTCTCTTTAATACTCCGTAGCCGCTCTATGCACGCCTTAGCGGTGGCCGGAAGATCAATAGTTTTACCACTTTCTCCATGAAATTTATCAGCAAGAGCATTACTGCAGTCATTACTTCCATCTACAGGCGGCATAGTATTAGTGATTACCATTGACCAAAAATCAACTGCAGCCTTTCTTAACGCTTCAATGTCGGCCGCATTACGTGGCACTTCTTTCCATATAAACTTATTTCCACCAATCAATACAGCGATATACCACTTCTCACAACCAGTAACCATCATGTACCATTGGCATTGGATGTAATAACTATCTGGCAGCTCATCATCAGCCCAAACTTTACTGTTAAAGGCGTTAGTCGTCTTACACTCAAGACCTGCATTCTCACCAACTACCATCCGGTCAACACTGGCAAGCATATACGGATATTCGTCATCCTGCAGCATGCCCCGGCGCTGAACCTTCTTTCCTGTCAGCTCGCAAAAACGATCAGCGACAGCCTGCTCTAATACATTGCCCCAATAAACATACTCGTTATCGCTCAAATCTTCCGGTTCAACCTGCCCTGTCTTTTCCATCCAAAGTTGAAAAGCCGACTTCCACGGATTAAGCCCCACGATTGCAGCAGCTTCGCTACCACCAATACCAGCCTTACGCATTTTCAGCCATTTACTACGATTTTGCATTTCCTCAACAGTCATAATCAGTTTTGCCATTTTTATCTGTCCTTTCTTCTACAATACAAATAATCTTCGGTTGGAGCATATTCCGACAAAACGATAACCGGAACTCCATTTTTATAACAAATATGATCACCTTCGCCAATAGGCAAGCAATGAACACAATATTGACACCTCAGCTCCACATCTTCACAATCGCATCGTTCTCCTGCGTCTAAATTCGCCCCACACTTAGGACAAGTCTTATAAGTCATACTTCATTGCTCCTTTTTCTAAAATAATGATTATAGAAAACAGTGAAACGATATGCTATAATAAAACTTGGGCAGAAACATATCGTTTCTATGTTTTTTCACTTTATAGGCGCTGCGTCCCTAACACGGCGTCTATTTTTTTATACTTAACGGTATTAAAAGATGGTCTCCTGGTTGTAAAAGACGACCAGCTTTAAACAAATTCTGGTTGCGATCATCTTGGCAAATCTGCCACATAAATTCTCTTATATCCTTGATATGTTCCGGCGCATAATGGTTAGCAATAGACCAAAGAGTGTCTCCATGATGCACAGTATAAGAAACTACTTCTACCTGCGCTTCAGGCTGGACAGCATCAACAGAATTGGCAATGCTTAAAACCACCAAAATAACACCAATCAAAGCAATAAGGTATTTCATTACAGTTCACCTCCATATCTAGATTTAACTCTTGCCAAAACCTTATTTTTAGATTTTTGCTTTCTATATTTTCTATTTGGCCGGCGATAACACAAACGATCATCGATACATACAGGCTTATTATTGACATAATGCCAATCAGATATAGCCTTTCCGCATCTGGCACATCGTTGTTTTATATCCCTGGCCATACAACTACCTCCTACGTTTTTTGCTCTTTTTCTGCATCTTTTTTAAACATTCAAAACTGCAGAAACGATAAATCTTCTTCTCTTCTGCGTTCCATACTTTCAGTTCGGTAACTGGTTCAATAGCTGCAGAACATACATCACAGTAATTTTTCAACGCAACCTCCTTCTTGCAAAGATCGCATAATGTGCTATAATTGACTTGACCTTAGACATAATTGTCTACTAACCCCTAGAAACCGTTTGTGTACCAGCACAGGCGGTTTCTTTTTTTGTTTCTCGCCCAAAAATACTAAGCAAAGCAACAGCTGCTTCTCTAAGTTCACTTATCAAATGCGAACTTACTCTTGATTGATTTACAACATCACTAATTATTGCCGGTAAAACTCCAACAACATCGCTAACTTCTTTTTGCATTTGCAGTACACCAAAAGCTAATGTTGGACTTTCTGGAATCAGTCCAAAAATATCGCAGAAAACTACATTTTTCTGCAAATGCTGAACTCTTAACCACGGTGTACGATAAAGATAAGACATCCTTAAAACCGTTGAATCAGGTACCGGCGATAAACCTAATTCATAATTTTTCAGAGTACTCTCTGCCAAAGCTAATTCTTGAGCAGCCTGAATGCGTCCAATTTGGCTAAATAATCTAGCTTGTAAATAAGGATTAGCTGTATTAATTGCCATTTTTAGACCTCCTTCATGATAAAATTTCTTTAGATGAAACGTTTTTATGGCGGTGACGTCTTCTCAATTCGCATTTAAAAGCTTGAATGCATTTTGAACTTCCACAGATCCTGACGCTCTGTTTTTCAAGATCATCCCATATAAAGATGTATTCTTCGCCGCCGAATTCTTTGCCACAGACGGGGCAGGACATTTTTCTTCATCTCCTTTCTCTATATCTCTATCAAGCATTTGAAGTAGTTTCATTACTGCATTTAACGACAGCGAACAACTGTGGTCAAAATGTCTTTCGACAGAAATCTCGCTTCTACTTACAATGTGTTTTTCCATTAAACTCTCACCATATTTCATTACAAACCTTTCATCGTCTATGCACAAAATCTACGCCAGGCTGCCAGTGCAGCAGCCCTGTTTTTATGGATAGAATCTTTAACCTTTTTCCCATACTGATCACATACAACCAACCGAGCTGTTCCATCGACCTTATCTGTAACACTAGCAGTAACACCACAAAAGTCTTTATGATATGTTTTCAAATTAAAACTCCTTTCTTTTTTCATCCTGCTTTACCAAGTTTTTGGATACTTTTTTAGGGTATCTTCTGAATATTGATATCCGTTACCATTGCCAAGAACGTCTTCCCACCAACGTATTCCATATGGAAGCCGCTTGACAGCAAATCTACCAATATCATCATCATGAACGTAGAAAAACAGGTCATGCCTTCCACCTTCTTCATTTTTTTCTAAACATGGTAAAGTAACAACTTCTTCGGCAAATTTTATTCTGCAACTAAATTCATCCCTAAAAAACTGTTCAAGGTCTTCTTTGCTATATCCGTCTAACGTAGTTGCTGTCCAAACACATAGCTGATTAAATTTTGATTCCATAACAATCACCTCACGCGCTTTCATCTAAAAAATACTCAATTGGAACATTAAAATATGCTGCAATTTTCACTAATTTATCTAATTTCGGTGTATATTTCCCCTGCTTCCATTCTGTTAATGTAGAAGTAGATATACCTGTTTCTTTACTTACCTGATAGGCAGTTACATCATTTTTAGATAAAAGAGCAGCAAACTTCTCGTACATTTTGACACCCCCTTTAAGAAACTCAAATTATTCTTGTTATTATCTCGGAAAACCGATATAATAACATTAATTAACAACGCATCCTCGGTTCGTTTATCCGAGCTCATTATTCGGTTTTCTTAGTTTAGTTAATCTTAACTCGGTTTATCGAAAATGTCAATATTTATTTTTCGACTTTCTTAGTTTTAGGAGTGAGATTTATGTATGAAAAATTTCAAGAGCTACTAGATAAATATGGAAAAACGGCAGCACAAGTAAGCAAAGAAACAGGTGTTGCATCATCCACTTTATCGGAGTGGAAAAAAGGAAAATACACACCAAAATTAGACAAATTACAAAAAATTGCGGATTTCTTTAATGTCCCAATCGATTATTTTAGTGCTACAGAAACTAAAATATCTACGAACGATCACCCAGAACGACCTAAAGACCTTGCAAAATTTCTCGAAAACACCGAAGTTATGTTTGATGGTGAAGTACATCACCTGGACGAAGAAGATAAACAGAAATTAAAAAATGCTCTTGAATTTGTGTTCTGGCAAGCAAAAGAAAAAAATAAGCGTAAACCTAAAAAATAGGTCTACGCTTAAATAATCATGTTCAATATATCATTGCGGGTCGAAAATCTTATACTAAAGTATGATACGGCAAATCCATACCAGCTTGCCAAATGTTTAAACTTCGATATTTATGAGTTGGATTTACCTTCAGAAATTAGAGGTTTTCTAATCCGCCCACTAAGAAGAAAATGTATCGTTTTAAATTCGAATTTATCCGAGCTTCAAAAGCAAATAGTTTTATGTCATGAGATAGGTCATGCACGTCTACACTCAGGATATGGTTACTATCTAAGCACTAATAGACCTTACTATGTCCCCTGCCGCCGGGAGAATGAAGCCAATGAATTTGCAATCCACCTACTCTCATACAGCCACAATCTTGATGCCGAACAGTTAAATCTGCTGATCAAGGAGCGTAGGCCAGACCCTAAAATCATTCACGAAATACTTAATGAATTAATTGGTCAAATTGCTTTGTAATATGAACAGACAGTTCAGGAAATGGAGCAGCAATAATGTTGAACAAACGAATTCAAGAACACCGAATTGAAAAGGACCTAATCCAAAAACAAAGTACTACTAATAGTTCTGACAATATAAACCATGACTTTACAGACATTTGTAATCCATCCAATTTTCATGTTCTATTAAATAGGACAGCAGATGTAATGACTTTTCCAAAACAAGTAATAGATTTCTTTTCTAACATTGATTTTAATCCTACATATGCTAAAGTTTCCTCGAATGGTCATTATTATATCTTTGTAAATCCAACTGAATGTTGCCTTTTAAACTGGAAATCTCAAATAATAATAAAACATATTAAAGTAACAAAAATGGCTGATTGTTGGGTCACAGACAATGGTACTTTCCTTTTAGAAGATTGTAGTACATCTGCAAAAGGGGGGAAACTGATTGTTTTAAACCATGAAGGATATTGTATCCTTTCACGATCCTTTTCTGCCCATATTTTTAATACCAGTCTTTCACCTGATGGACGTTATGCTGCTGTGCAATTGTGTAACAGTTCAACTACACATGCAAATAAATTATTTGTTTATGATCTGCATACAAAAAAAAGATTTACTATCAACAAAGGCTATTTGACATCAAATCAATATTCTTTTTTTCAAGATAATATTTTACTATCAGATTCTGACGGAGAATGCATTTACAACATAACTTCAGGACAATTCCTAAAAGAAGTTTAATAGAATCAACTACACTGATTACACATACTTAAGGGGATGAAACTCATGGGGAAAGACAAAAAAATTATTATTGGATTATTCGTTTGCGCAATTTTAGGAATTTGTTATTACTTTTTTTATTGGATAAAAACGCCTGCCTACTCCATTAATATAATCCGAGAATCCATTCAAAAACATGATGTGAATACTTTTGAAAAGCATGTAGACTTAGACTCGCTTTATAACAAAGGCTACGATGATATGTATGTTGCAATGAGTAAAATTACTGGAGAAGATTTTTCATCTAATCCCTTTTTAGCAGGAATGGTCCAAATGATGAAACCCCCTTTAGTCGCAGAATTCAAGCACAAAACACTTGAGTTTGTAAAGGGAAACGATAATTCTCAAACTTCCAATCAATCTAGTCAAGATGATACCCAAACTGCTGTAATAAATGGTATGGAAACTAAAGCTAATATCAAAAATCTTGATATTAGAGATGTTTCGACTATCAGCCAAGAAAATGATTCTGCAATAATCGTGTTAAAAGTGCATAGTCGCAATATTGGCAAAGATTTTGATTTAAAAATCAAAATGAATAAATTAGATGATGGTAAATGGAAACTCAAAGAGATTACTAATTTAACAGAATTTATCATAGAAACAGATAAAGCAGAAAAAGAAAAATTAGCAGAAATTGATGCCCCACTAAAAGAACAAATCTATAAAGTTGTAGAAACCTCGTTAGTTAAAGGGAAAAAACATGTGACCGACGGGTTATTCCCCTCCTATTCACTAAATATAACTTATCAGTTAAAAAACATCTCGGAGAAAAACATAATTAGAGCTACGGCATATTGTTTATTTAGTGATAAGCAAAAAAATGAAATTGCCTCTTACAAAATAAATGATTTCCCTAATATGTCCCCAGGAGCAACAGCAATTTCGGCCAACAATATTAAATTAAATGAATTTGATGCTACCGATAAAAAAATCATTGCTACAGATCCATCTACACTACGCCTCGGGATAAAAGTAATGAGTGTAGAATTTGACGATGGAACTAAAATAGAACGACCAACAAAACTCCCAATCATAACAGAAAAAACTAAACAGAACAATGATTAATATTTTATTTGCAATTTTTCTCTTCGGTGTTTTATGCGCTATTTGTGCCAAAGGTATTTACCGGGCAATAAAATATAAGCAGTCGCTATCGAGCCAAGAATATGCTCTGCTTACAGCTTTGGTAATAGGTATAATGATTACTCTTTATACTGGCGGTAATAACATTGTAAACGAGTTGTAATAATTGAGGAAAACCTCTATGAAGGTGGATTTAATGAACGTCTTTGTAGGCAGCAAGGACTTTTTATCCTTCAATCGTTTTTACCAGTCTGTATAACAAAAGAGATCTATAATCCTAAGTTAAATTGCCCAACGCCCTTTATCAAAATACGAATTCCTGCAAACATAAAAAATATATTTCTGCATATCAATAAAATAAACATTGTTTTTAAATTATATATGAGGTATATAAACTATGGATTCAAACCAACTTACTGCAATAATCATAACTGCTATTGTAACTTCTGGAATTGCTTTATTTTCCCAAGTGTTATTTGAGGCATACACAAGATCAAATAACAAAACTATTATTCGACGTAATATAGTTACATCTCTGATCGCTGACTTGGAATCCAAAATGATTCTTTTTGATTCCAGAATGAAAGAGCTTGGAGATATTGAACTCAAAGATCCACTAAAATATGAATTTATATTTTTCCCAATTCGCAGTAATTATTTTACAGTATTTGAAAGTCTTGCCGTAAATCTAGGATATATTAGCAATGAAATATTAAAAACAGATATTATACTTACATACTCAGAATTAAAAGGTTTTTTCGACAGTTTACAGGCATTAGAAGATATCAGTAAACAAGCCCAAGTAATCCCAAAAAATACTAACTCTGACCTAATAGCACAACTAGCAACTAATCACTATTGGTATGCTAATAAACTACTAAATGAAACACTACCAGAATTATTACATAAAATAAACAATTTGAAAAATAATTTAGAAGAATATTATCCCCAAATTTAACAAAAAATAATATCACTACTTTTCATTTTAACATTTGCTAAAACAGTAAGTTTCTATATAAACAAGGAGTAGCAAAGTATGAGTAACATAAAGTTGTTTCAATCTAAGCAAATACGTTCTGTATGGAACGAAGAAGAACAGCAATGGTATTTTTCTGTTATTGACGTAGTTGGTGCTTTAACAGACAGTGTTGATCCCTCTGCCTATTGGAGAAAGCTAAAACAACGCTTGATTTCGGAAGGAAATGAAACCGTGACAAATTGTCACAGGTTGAAAATGCAAGCTGCAGACGGCAAAATGCGCCTTACAGACGTTGCTAATACAAAAGATATGCTGCGCATTATTCAATCCATTCCATCTCCAAAAGCAGAACCATTTAAACAATGGCTTGCCCAGGTAGGTAGCGAACGAATCGCCGAAATTGAAAACCCGGAGCTGGCTCAAAAACGAATTCGTGATACCTATAGAGCTAAAGGGTACAGCGATGAATGGATAGAACAACGTATTCGTGGCATAGCAATACGAGATACGTTAACCGATGAATGGAAAAAGCGTGGAATCAAAGAAGGAAAAGAATACGCTATCCTTACCGCAGAAATTAGCAAAGCAACCTTCGGAATCACACCGGCAGAATATAAAAAGCTAAAATCTCTTGACCGTCCTACAGAGAATTTAAGAGATCATATGACTGACCTGGAACTACTTTTCTCCGCTCTTGGTGAAGCTTCCACCACTGAGATAGCGAAAACACATGATGCTTACGGTATGAAAGAAAATTCCTCTGCAGCTAAAGCTGGCGGTAAAATTGCCGGTGATGCACGTAAGGCGCTGGAGAAAAAAACAGGGCGTACAGTTATATCAAAAACCAATTATAAAGAACTTCAAGAAAAAGACGTTAGAAAACAACTAAAAGAAACAGACGTTAGAAAACAACTAAAAGAAACAGACAAATAAAAAGCAGCCCGCATGGGCTGCAATTATATATCTATATTATCAGAAATACTATCGTCAAGATCCAATCTTAGTTCGCATAACTTAATGATTAAATATTTCAAGTCATCCTGATTTATTTCTATACTTATGTTATTTTCTTCTAATGCAGTTTTTAGATCTATAGCTTCAGCGTTCCATAAAGCGGTTAATCGATCTATTTTATTTCTTGTTAGCAACATGATTTTATTCCTCCCGAAAGGACCAATATATATGGAAATAAATAACTTTTCCGAATTTCCCGAAGGTATATTTCTTGATTATTTTCTAAACAGAATAAGCAAAGAAGAATTTAAATCAACATTTGAAGCTCCATTCTTAGCTAAAGAATTGTATAGTTTAGACAATCTTTATAATCTTCTTAGATACTCTCTTTTTAATGATACCACGAATCAAGCTGGAGCGCACTTATTATTATTAGGAGCCAAAACTATCACTGAAACAATAACATTGAAAAGTTATGGAATTCAAACCATTTCTATAAAAGAAATTCTTCCGGATTATATTATACAATCATTCCACTGTAACCCAATTCAGCAGACCACTCCTTCTCTCATGGCGATTGCAATTAGGAACCCACAATCACCTGAAACGTCAATAGATGTACTACCTATTTTAAGAGAGAATTCTCTTGATGCCACTGGTACCATGGAAATTATTATTTTTGCAATGCAAAAAAATACAACGGAAGACATTGTCTATAAGCTACTAATGGATGCATTCGCATACTGTAGCCAAAAAGATTTCAGATATGCAATTGTTGCAGCACATAACGCTTATGAACTTAGTGCAAAAAAATATTTTTCTGAATTTGCTTCCCAGTCTCCATTAAATGAACAAGCAAAAAATTTTTTCAAAAATTTTGATAGAGAAAGTATTAGTTCAATTTCAACAAAATACTTACCTATAATCACATCACTTAATGGGAAACCAATGCCTCCAAAGGAAATTTTAAATAACATTCTTAAATTAACCAAATTAAGAAATAACTTAAGTCATAAACTAGCAAATCCAACGAAAGACGATATCGATATGATTTCAGATTGTACTTTATCAGCATTCCTAATATGCAAATACTTCGAGTTGAGTATACCACACAAAAACTATCCAGCTGAGTCTTTTTACAGCACGATGAAAAAAACAAGTCAAGAGTCCACACCAATAAGTGTTTGGAAGTAATAATTTGCAGCCCTTAATAGGCTGCAAATTTTAGCCCACTCTATGCAAACATATGTTCAAAAGGAGTGTTATATATGCCTGTAGCCGTATATTGCCGTGTCAGCTCAGAAGAACAAGCTGAACGTGGAACAATCGAAATCCAAAAAGAATTCGCAGCTAAATATGTGGATCTCTATCAGCTAGAAGTTTTCGACTATTACTGTGATGATGGTATCAGCGGAACAATACCTGTTGAAGCACGTCCGGAAGGTAGCCGTTTATTTAGAGATGCCAAAGAAAAAAAATTTGATACAATCCTTTTTTACAAAATCGACCGTCTTGGCCGTAAAGTACGTGTAATTCTCAACGCAGTACATGATCTTGAAGAACTTGGTGTAAGTATCCGCAGTATGACAGAACCTTTAGAAACCGAAACCCCGACCGGTAGATTTATGCTTACTTCGTTAGCAGGGATCTCGGAATTAGAACGTGACACGATTTTATCCAGAATGTGGGCCGGCTCCCAACGTGCCGCCAGACTCGGCAACTGGCTCGGAGGAATCGTCCCATTTGGTTATCATGTTGTTGATAAACAGCTGCAGATTTCAGATGATATAATGCCAGGATGCAATTTATCTGAAGCCGATGTTATTCAGTTAATTTTTGACTTATCAGGGAATCAAAAAATGTCCGCAATAAAAATATCCGATTATTTAAATGCACTGAATATCCCTACCCGTTATGATTTAAACGGCATTAACGGAAAACGTAAAAAGAATGCTTCGTCCATTTGGTATCCGAGCCGAGTATTATCGATAATAAAATCAACAACCTATAAAGGTACCCACAAATACGGCAAACGAGCTACAAACAAAAACAGCAAAATAATACTTAGGCCGGTCCCAGCTATAGTAAGCGATGAGCTCTGGGAAAAAGCTAACGAAGCTCTAAAAACAAATCAAATTACAGCTATGAGAAACGCCGTTCGGGAATACTTATTACGGGGCATTATCAAATGCGGTAACTGCGGCCGTACTTATATGGGTACCGCTTATTCAGGCAGCGGACGTGAAAAAATCCCATACTACGTATGTAATGCAAAAAATTCATATCTGGCTCATAACACCGAAAAATGTATATCGAAAAATGTTAGAGCAGACTGGCTTGAGCATCTTGTATTAGAGGACTGCATAAAAATATTAAAGTCTCCAAACAAAATCCTTAACATGGATCCGGAAAAAGAACAGCAATCACTTGCAGACGAAGTAAAAAAAGAGCATGATCAAATCAAAGCAAGTTTGAAAAAATTATCAGAAGAACGTGCGTCCATAATTGAGCTGTATCGAAAGAAAATTATTTCCGAAACAGATTTATCGTGTCAGCTTGAAAAGCTTTCCACAGAGGAAGCAACACTACAGGAACGCCTAAAAATGAAAATAGACAGCAGAAAATCTGCTGCCACAAAACAAAATAAGGAAAAAGCTATTTCTCTTTTAAAAAAATTCACTGATAAATGTCAAAATCTTGATCCGGAAAAATTATCATTCGAAACCAAAAGAGCCATTATAGAACTTATTGTCGAAAAAATTACGGTAACCACAGAATCGGCTCCTGAAAAATATTATCCTGAAATATCTGTTGATATTGAATACCGGTTCGCTACCACTCCAAATCATATTGCCTATGTTGAGGACTGCACGGTCACGGGTTCTGCGCTGTGCACATAATAAAGTTAGCAGGAAAAGTCAGCGACGCCTGTACGCGACTGATCGTCACATAACCATCTTCCAGCGGCTGACGCAGCACCTCCAAAGCAGTACGCGAAAATTCAGGAAACTCATCTAAAAATAAAACACCATGATGGCTCAATGTCACTTCTCCTGGCCGTGGCACACTGCCTCCACCTATAAGCGCGCTTGAAGAAATCGTATGATGCGGACGGCTAATTTGGTGTTCAATGTTTTTGGGGTTATTTGGGTGTTATGCCTTTTCAAGCCTGTAACTATGG
>OGKX01000043.1_pt1 | contig 94970 bp, 104 predicted proteins | sample 1572541 | NCBI WGS metagenome assembly OGKX01 (sample SAMEA2581982, study PRJEB24529) | metagenome | biome: Human gut stool | place: China | collected 2011
AGAAGTGGGTGGGGGAATTATGTGCCTTTATCTAAGCTTAAATGAAAGAGCCGTGCCGTTCAGAGTATCAAACAGAATGTATGTTTGACGTTCAGGATTAGTAAAGTTACCTGTCTGTGCCAGTATCATTTCCTCACCCGGTTCGTAGTTGTTCCCGGGACGATTTACCATTTTGAATGTTTTTGCATCATAGTCGGCTTCTGTCACGCGAAACTGCATTTGCGCAAAACCAGTAAGTTTTCCTTCTTCATTTTTTGTTGTAAAGAAAGCAGACAGAATGTCATCAACAAACTGGCTCAGTCCGTCCGCTTCTGTCAAGTCTGGTATAACCGTAAAACTTCCATCATCATTCTTTATATATGACTTTACTTTGCAACCGCCCCCGGGAGATATAACAGCACGTCCTTTGAAATATGTAATGCGATTATAAGCTATTTCCGGAACAAATAATCGTTTACGAAAATAGCCTGATTCCATTTCCATATTCCCTTCATCGTCTATCATACCACCAGAAACACCTGTAATGAAATTACCGAATTTTGCTGTTCCTTTTACAACAATACCTTTCAAAAATGTCATTACATATTTTACCTGCTCTGCCACATCTTTCCTCAAAAACATGCCTATTGCTTTCAGGGCAGAAAATACATTATAGTCTGACGGGGTCTTGTTATCCGTTGTTTTGATAATGTCGATAACTTCCTGCTCTTGCTTTTGAGATAATACATACTGCAAATTATTCAGCCGGTTATCCACAGACGACTTCCATCCGGTACCAACCTCATCCGAACAGGTGATCGTAGCCTGGCACAGATCATTCAACTTGCGTTGCACCTTGATGATACGTGTATCCTTGTATCCTCCGGTGCTGCCGAAATACTGTTCTGACAGTAAACGCACATTCCACCCTATGCGGAGTGGTGTGCCGTTCTTCTCGATATAATTCCGGTCGGTGGTTCCGGTGTATTTATTCGGATCGAAGCTGTAGGTCGCCAGATAATCATCCACTGCCTGCTTGTATTCCTGTTCTGCCGCGGTAATGTATTCCTGCGGCAGGGCAAAGTTCCATGGAATATACTGATCGCCCGGTTTCGGAACAATGGCACCGCCGGGAATCTGAGTCGTATCATCCGGATAAACATTGATGATTTCCCATTCTTTGGTATCCTCATGCCACGCTGTCTGGAAGGATCCGTCAGTTCCGCGCCCCGCCAGTTCTCCTGTCTGGAACTCTAGCATGTAATCCAGATCCGGAATCTTGTAGTCATTCGGATTCCAGTTCATTCCTTCATCCTTGATGTAGTACACCGTGTATTTGCGCCCGTCTTCATTCTCCAGTTCTTCAGTTCGTATGGAAGATATGGTTCCAACGTATTTCGGATAAATTGCCGAGAAAGCAGCTTCTTCTGTCTCTTCCTTAACGCCATATAAGTTTACATTTTTGTCTACATACTTGGCACGGCTGGGTAACTGCAACCGGGAATATCCGTACTTACTTGCATCGATATTTCGTGTAGATCCTAACGGAAACAGGCGGGTAAAGAATTTCACTTCGCCGTTATCTTCCTGCGAAAGGTTAGTGAGTCCTTGCATATAGCCCAGTTCCTGGCGTTCGCCATGCGAAGCTTTGCAAAGATTTATGACGAATCCGTCTGCCCACATTTCTGTTTCAAATGTGGCAGCTATACCATTGCTGGAGAAAGCAGCATCCCAACAATTCAAGTTTTTATATTCTATATTTTTGTTTTCAGCCGATATAACAGTTCCGATACTCCATACGTCTTTTCCGGCCAGACGGTTCATATTCTCTACCCATAGCTGTAGATGTTCCCGCGGACCGCCGTCATAATAGAATTCAGATGTGGTATCTCCTTCAGAAAACAGCATCAGCACATCTTCTGCATCATGTATAGGGGCGTAGAACTTAACTGAGTATTCATAGTTCTGTGTATTTTTCTGCTTGGGGCGGTACTGGCGTTTTATTTTATAACGCACACCTTCCAGGTCGATATAGTCATCCACATCCAGCGGAACGTATGTGGTATGGGTGAAGGATGCAGATACACTGCACTCTCCTCCTATCTCCTCCGTGACGGTAGAAGAAGAGTTCGGACTGGCTGTCAGTCGAAGGTTGTTGGCTTTATCGTATATTTTCAGTTCCATTTTATCGTCATTTAATCTGTGTTTAATTAATTCCTAAACGGATGGCTGCGGTTCCAGAAACTTGACGGAAAACAGCACATAAAACCGGTCTCTTTCGTAGCTTCCGTACCAGTCCGGTTCTGCCGGCATGTCCTGATACACCATATTGTAAGTCCGGTAATTCTTTACATTTATCGTAAGCATTCCGGACGTAATCAGCGTCATCATGCGCTGGTATTTGTCCAGTCGGTCGGCTGCGGAGTTTCCACGAAGCCAGAACTGCAAGGTACGTTCGATGCTGCCCAGCTTCACGTTTGGGTTCTGAGGAAGCTCTACCCCGTTCCGTTCCCGGAAGTCTACGGTAGTAATATCCTTCGCCTTGGGCATGCGAAGCAAGGCATCCATGTTCACGTGTCCACCTTCTTCAGTCTCGCCCAGGAAGGCACCGTATTCCGTCCATACGTCTGTTCCGTTTATTGTAAGGTATCCTGTCAAGTCCATGTTATTGCATCTTTATCCCGTTCAACTTCATATCTTCCATCAGGTCGTATATCAAAACGATGTAGGCCGTATGTGATGCGATGGTAGCCAGTGTTTCGCTATCCAACTTTTGCGATTCCCGCAGATCCTGTACAAACTTGTCAATATTCGCCAGATGTGTCTGCATGTTACGCCCTATGCCCTCGAAGGTGGATATGCTTTCCTGGCTCATTGTTGTAAGTGCACCACTGCCGGGAGACTGGCTGCTTCCCGATCCGGATGCAGACCATCCGAAAGTATTCATCAGCTCTTCCCGGTCTTTTATCATCTGATCCACCATTGCCTGATTCTGTTCCCTCAGATTATCCACTTCATCTCTGGTCAGTCCGTCTTCGCCTAATTTTACCCAGTTGTCGTATAAGGCTTTAATCTGGCTGTTGTATTTATTCGCAATAAGTGAGCGGAAGAAGGCATTCTGGAGATTCTTTTCCAGATTGTCTGCCAGGTCTTCGTTGGTAGATTCCAGATCAGATATAAGGTCAAAGTATCCATCCTTAAACGCATCAAATCCGATTCCGGTAATGGCTTCCTGTTCCTTTGAGGCTATTTCTTCCAGTTGATCCGCGTAAGAACCGATATTTTGTATGTAATCGATGAATTCAGAATTTACATCCGTCAGTACGGAAACAAACTTCTCATCCTGAAGCACATTCCCGATGATACCTGCATCCAGCCCCAGTACATCACCCAGACTTCCGACCTGCTCTCCGACCAGTCCGGACAATCGCTGCCAATCCTGTGACGACATCCGGTCATTCACCCGATATCCCAGGGAGTGGGATCCGATACTTGCACCGCTACCCGCCAGCATATTGGCCAGCTGCCTCTGCCGTTCAATCTGCACGTTTACCAGTTTTTTTGCTTCCTCTGCTGCCTTCTGCGCTTCTACTCCGTAGTTGATGTCGATGTATTCCTGCTTCTTTGAAATAAGATCATCCCATATATCAATCAGCCCTTCATACTTTGATTTCAGATTTTCATATCCGGAATAATCTGCACCGCCGAAGCCAAACAGTCCGGCGATTGTATTGCCTACTCCAGTCAGAACCTTAGTTACACCGGATATGGCTGAGAATGGATTTGTAAGGTCAATGCTTTCCAGTCCATTCATTACCTGACTGACTCCGTTCAATGTTTCACTGACTGCTTCCGGAACTTTTACGCCAAGGTTACCCAGCATGTCTACGATATCATTTCCGGCATCAACAATGGCCATTCCTTTCTGTCCGATAGAATTGGCCGCTTCTGTCAGATTCTTCTGGGCACTGTATCGTTTATCCTGAGCAGCACGAAGTCTTTCCTCCGCTTCGGCCTGTGTGACCAGCTTGCGGGTAAGGGTTCCTGTTTCTTCGTCATATTCTTCCACGATGACACTTCCACCCATCTGAGCCTGTTGCAGCAGGTTCTGAGCAGTACGTACCTCTTCCATGGCGGACTTGTAGTCCTCGTATCCCTTCTTCATTGCCTCGAACGGGGAACGGTCGGCCAGCTCGGAGTCTATCTCTTTGAAAGCATCCATTACCTCCTTGAAGGATTCCGGACTGATGTCATCACCGATTCCTTCCAGGTATTCCTTCAGCTTCTTGCGAAGGCTTTCCAGCGTATCGGTCGACACACGGTCCAGGTCACCGAAGATCTTATCCCAGTCCATCCCTTTCTTCATTTCCTCGAAGTCCAGGCTGGCCAGCTTGTCGTCACGTTCACGAGTCAATACGTCAGCTTCACCTTCTGTTTCCGCAGCGGCAATCTTCCGCGCGTAATCCATCGCGATGGCCAGACGCTTCTCCTGATACGTGCCGTATTGTTTATTGTAGTCGATAAGGCTCTGTGTAGCCTTGTCGCGGTATTCCTGCTCAATCTGATAGGTCTGTTCATTATACACCTGCTCTGCCAGCACACGGTTGTTTTTAGCCGATTCCTTTACGGCATCAAATTGGCTCTGCGGAATGTTGTCACCCTGCTTGCGTGCTTTATCCATCTTTGCCAGTGTATCCCGTTCCTGCTTGTCAATCTCAGCAATGCTTTCATCGTATTCCTGCTTGGCCAGTGCCATGCGCTTGGCAATACCTTCCTGCATGATCTGGATGCGAAGTTTCTCCGTGGTCTGCTGCGCACGAATACGTGCATCGGCAAGCTGGGAAGCGTAGTCGGTTTTTCCGGAACCCGTACCACTACCTTTTTCCTCTGTAACAATGTCATCTACCTTAATGCTTTTTTCCAATTCCTTAGAAATCTTGTTCGATTCATATATGGCTGCACGGTATCCTGCAATTTCTTCGTAAATTGCATCTGTTTCTTTCTTTAACTGGTCATAATCTGATTGAGCCTTTTGAACTGCGACATTTCCTCCAACTGAAAGATTTCTAGTTCCGGAAGTTGAAAGTTTTCCTGCATTCAGACTTGCAGACGTTTTTGCTATATTTAATTTTTTTTCTGCTGCTTCAAGTTTTGGTAAAAGAGGATCTAATCTGGAGTACGCATCATTTATCTTTTGTTCATTTTCCAGGATCTTCCCTTGTTCATCCACCATTTTATTCATGGCTGCTCTTGCCTTAGCAGATGATATAATTGATTTTGTAAGACGATCATAAGCATCTGATGCCTTACCTGCCAAAATTTCCTCGTTACTTAACTTCCCAAAATAAGAAGGATACATTTTCTGTAGTTCGTCGACAGCTTTATTTCTTTCCTTCATTGATTTAGATGTATCCAGACTTGCTTCATAAAGTATTTTAAGTTTGGCCGCTTCTTCAGCCGCAGATTTTCCTCCTTCTACTTGAACTTTATTTAATTCATTCTGAATTTTTTGAGTGTCAATAAGCTCTTTTTTAGCCTTGAATAAAGAAGATACCCAGTTACCAATTTCTTTTCCATACACAATACCTAAAGATATAGCTGCTACCAATGCAGTCTGCCATGAGAAGACAGCACCGGCCAGCTGTTTCCATACTGGTACACCTTTATTACCCAATAGTTCGTTCTGTTTGCGTACATCTGCAATGGCATCCGCCAGCATAGGCAAATTGTTTGATATTGCCAGAATAAACATCTGAGGACCCATTGCCAAAGATGGCAGTTCCCTTGCTACCTGACTGAACTGCATCTTCAGGTTGTTTGTCTTACGGGTAACGGCTTCTGTGTCGATGTCAATGGCCTGCGTTTTTGCGGTTTCTTCTTTCGTCTTTTTCAAGCTTTTCAGTCCAGCTTCCAGTCCGCGTACTTGTCCGGTAAGAGCCTGAATGTTGGCGGTCTCCTGTGTGTAACTTATACCCGCAGCCTTGTTGACCTCCAACTGGTGTTTCTGTTCGGCAATTACCTGTTTTAATGCAGATATCAGTTGCAGAGTCTGATTTTCCACATCATCCACATTCTTACTCACGCTCTGTAGTCCGGCTTTGGTAAGGTCTTTCATGAATATTTCAAGCTGTACAGGTACTGCCATATCCTTAATCTTTTACTGCGTATTTTGTGAAGAAATCCATCGGGTTCATTCCCTTTGTCGTGTTCGTGTTATCTGTTTGTTTGTGACTGTTTCTTTGTTTCTCCCGTTCTTCCATTTCACGGATCTGTTGCATCATATCCGGCTTCTGCGGAGGAACCCAGTGCGGCATGTCTGCCATCATCATTTGCAGGGTTACTACATTCACTTTGTCCAGAATATAGTCAATGCTCCATCCTGTTTCCGTGGCCAGCTGACCTACTACGCCGAAAAGGCTATGCGAAGGTTCCGTGTGTCCCTTCTTTAACTCCTCTTGTCGTTTGCGCTCTCGTTCCGGCTCGCTAAGGGCTGCATCTTGTTCAGTGCTGCTGCCGATGCGATAATAATCCCGAAAGACGTGGTAGATGTACTGTTCAGTATTTGTCGCCAGGCGGATGAAAGTTCGTCGGGCGTCATCAGTTCCCGAAGCATCCATGCCACCGGGCGGTTTAGTAACCTTCCCAGTACCGGGCCTCGAATAATTCCGTATGCCACCATCCGGCTGATATCCTTTCCATGCAGGAAGACAAACCGGATACGCTGGTCCAGATTGTATGCATCATATTCTTCCGGAGTCACCCCGATTCGGAGATAACGCTTGCTGATACGGATCAGGCTGCGTGTGGTAGGTGTCTTCATCGTGATGCGGAACGGACGTTTCCGCAGTACCGTATGAAGCGGCAGGCTGATTCCCCCGTCACTGAGGGATATGCCTGCCAGCAGTTCAATATCTTGTGCCTTCATTACTCTTCTGCATCAGCGGTTGCGTCAGATGTGTCAGGAACCACACCCGGTGGATAGATTCTCCAGCGTCTTTCTTTTCCGTCGGCTGGTTTCAGCATATCTACCCTGATTCCAAACGCGAATACATTCTGCATGTTCAGACCGTTCTGCCATCCGTTACGGCTCAGTCGGGCGTTGAATACACGGAAGCTGTGTCCGGAATGCGTCTTGATGGTCAGCACGCCTGTTGCCACGAAGTTGGCAGGAGGAGTATATGAGCCGTCAGCTTCTGCCGTTCCTCCAAAGATGTCTACCAGGTTCTGCGCTTTGAGCTGAATCAGATTCATGGTAAAGGCATCCGATCCTGGGTTCTGCAAGATAGAATCTACCGGTCCGTCGGTAACCTGAGCGGCATACACATCCATAAATGAAGCTGCGTTTCCCGCAGGCTGCATCCCGTTTTCATCCAGCCAACCGATTGTTTTATCCGCTCCGTCGGTAGGTTTGAACTTCGCCTCGGCGGTTCCATAGATAATTCCGTTGCTTGTATCTGCCATAATATTTATAGAGTTTGATTTTTGTTTAAATACTTTTTAATCAGTTCCCAAATAAGAAAAAGTAACAGCACCGCAATAATTGTTCCTACAATCCACTGTTGTAAGCCGGGCCGTCTTTCTTTCACCTCATTGCTGGTAGTTTCATCCCGTATCCGGTGCTCCGTTTCAGTATGCTTCACGGTAACTTGTCTTCCTATACTGTCGGCTGTCGCCGTGACGTTCACGCCACCTTCTCCGTCTGATTGTATGTCAATATTCAGACCGTCGTTCCGATAGTTCAGCCCGAATCCGGCAGGAAGTTTACTCAGATTCTGCCACTGCTCCGCACTCACCGAGCAGGTCGCCGTCCTCTTCGGGACCGGCTCGTAAGTTGTTTGCTCGGTTACGCTCGTTCGGAGGCTGTCCGAGCGGACGGTTTCCGAGCTGGCCTTTCTGCTGCTGGCGCATCCAGATGATAGCAGGACAGCGGTCAGCATACCTGCAAGTATGTAGTTTGCGTAAAGCCGTTTCATGGTTGATATTCCGTTCGTTTTGTTTTCGTAGTTGTTTGCTTAATTCCAATACCGTGGCACTGAGGTCGTCATATAAAGCCTTGTAAGTGCCCTCGGTTTCTTTCACTGCACGGACCTGGTATACTTTCCTGTCACGCCACCAGGCAATGGCAGTTACAAGCCAACCGGCAGGAGCCAGCCAATCCATGAGTGGCTGTAACAGGGTCCAATCCATAATGCTCTACTCTTTTTTAAACAATGCTCCGATAGCCTTAATCACATCATAGAATCCGCATCCGCTCAATCCGGCCGCCAGTCCGTAAATCAGAACCTGCCACCAGATATAGCCTGTAAGTAACGGAGTGAGCTGCAAAAGCCATGCAATAATACATACTACCATGCCCACACCGCATGAAATCAAAATTTTGGCCAGCTTGCTTGCGGAAATAGCCGGAACAACTTTCAGAATCTGTGTCACCAAGGTAGAAACCAGGGCTACGATTCCCGTAAAGCTTCCCAAATCGATAAGGAACGATGTTTCAGGTTCTGCAGCCGGAAGTACGGTCTGTGCAAATGAAGCCAGTGTTGTAATCAGACACAGGCAGAAAAATAAGATAATCCGTTTCATTTTGTTGTGCTTTATTGGCGTAGCATTTGGCGTACTACGCCATGGTTATAGTTTCAATATCTGTTTTCTGTTGTTTCCGTCGCGCTTGTAAGACACATGCACCCACGAAAAATTCTTTTCGTCAATCAGCTGGTCGAAAGGCAGATTCTCACGGATGTACTCAAAGAGTTTCCGGTTCTCTTCCCTGCTTCCTGCCGTAATGTCGGCAGCCTCCCCTTTCAGATGCTGGCTGCTTGCCTTACCTCCTACCAGCCGGTTCAGTTGCGGACAACGGTACCCGGAGTTGACGGCAATCGGTTTCCCGTACCATTCGCGGAGCGGGTCAAGCACGTTGTCGGCCAGGGCTTTCAGATTACCCGCCTCCTGAAGAGGCGGTGTATTCTTGATTCCATGAGCGTCGGCGGTGGTGCTGGCACAAAGTTCACCCATTGTAAAGTGTTTCATCCTTCAGTCCTCCTTATGCCTGCTCTTTGGTTGTTGTTTCCACGGTTCCCACTACCTGCACTTGCTGAGGAGATACCTGCGTAATCTTTACGTCTACCTCTTTAGCGTCAAACCAGGACTTTCCGCTGTAGTAGATTTTCTTGGTAGCACCAGCAGCAACTTCAATCGAGTTGACCGTAAGTTTGTTGCTTGCATGAGTATTCGTAATTTCCAGCATGGCACCCATCAGAATGTCATCTCCTGAAATAGTATATGCCTTACTGTCTGAATCCGGTTCAATCGAAACCTTGCTTGCCTGAGCTGTCAGCGTAATGCTGGTTCCTGAAGCCGATACAGTAGCAGCTTCACGCACATCCAGCAATACTACTTCTTCGCCGAAAGCCACGTTGGTATCTGCCATCATAAGCATCTTGAAGAAATACTTCTCACCGGCGTTGGTCACCTTGTCAATCTGGATCACGTTGAAATCATCTACCAGGTTCACTGCACCCCAAGTGTTGGAGTCTTCGTCCGGAGTAGCTACGGTACCGATAATCACGCCGTCCGGAATGGCGGCCAGCGGAACAATGTTCGTGCCTTTAAAGCGTACGGCGTTCGTATCCGTCCAGTTGGCACCCTTGGCATCGCGTTGTGTCAGTTCGTCATCGTAACGGTCTGCATCGTCTACAGACATCATATAAACGAAATTCGGGTTGTTGCGAAGCACCTGAGGAGTAGCCTTGCGCACTTTCTGCAAACGGGTAATCATTGACTCAGCAGAAGAAGACTTCACGTGAATCACTTCACTGTCGGCCATAATCTGAGTCAGGATACCGTTGAACAGATGATCATCGTCTTCATCATCGTCTTTATAGATACCGTTTACGAAGTGGTACCCCAGCTCGAAGTTAACCTGACGGGACATCGCATCCAGCAACTGGTTCTGCACTTCAGGAGGAAGCTGGTCGAACACCATGTTTCCTTTCGGCTGATACTTGCGCCAGATTTCCTCAAAAGCTCTCGGGTTAAATTCCGTATAAGCCATAAAGTCATGCGGAACAAGTGCCTTCTCAGAGTAATTGAAATCACCCTTAGAATCTTTCGATTCAGGCTGTTCCTTGCGCTTCTGCAACATGGTTCCCGTCTTCAGTCGGGGAATAGAGTATTTCTTGCGGATATTCGGAACAAGCTTGATCAGTCCTTTCTGTACAAGTTCATTTCCGGTAGCCGCCTTGGTGAGCAGTCTTTCAAGAACCTCACCGTCATAGGCTGTGTTTTGAATCTGAATTGCCATGTTTTGTTTTGATTAATTGTTATTTACTACTTCTTTCCGTAACGTCTTTCACGGATGTTTTCCTGTTCCTTTTCCCATGCACCTTTGTTTTCGGGGTCGTTCTTGTCCAGTCCGTCGGAAATCATCTTTTTCCGGGGCAAACCTTCCAGAATCTTCGATGCATTTTCAAAGTCCTTCTCCAGCAAGGTACGATATGTGTCCTTGTCTGCCGGACGGATGCGTTCCTCCTTTACCGCGTTTTCCAGCATCGTGTCGATTTCTTTCCTTCGTGCTTCCGCAGCCGCATCCTCAAAACCTTTCAGCTTCTGTCGCAGTGTGTCGTTTTCCGCCTTCAGGGTGTCATATTTCCCTGCTTTGTTTTCCAGTGTCCCGATTACGGCCAGTGCAGAGGCAGAATCTGCACAGTTGGCAAACAAGGGACGTTTCTTCAGTTCGTCAAACATTGCTTTATCGTTGTTTAATGGGTTATTTTTCATTCTGTTCATAAAGAGTTTGTACACGTTGTCGGGGCTTTCCACGTCCTGACGTTCTGCTTCTTCCACGTCATAGATTCCGTCCACGAATCCCATATCCTTTGCCTCCTTGGCCGTAAGCCAGTGGTCTTTACCGTCGAAGTAAGTCTTCTTGATTTCTTCGCGGTCCGTTCCAGTTTTCGAAGAATAGATGTCTGCCAGTATCTCCTCCAGCTGCTCAATGTGTTCCATGGTCTGCTTCAGTTCCTCCTTGTTACCCCAGCATCCTCCCTGCACATTGTGAATCATCAGACGTGCGTACTGGCTCATGTACACCGGCTTCCCGCACATGGCAATCACGCTTGCAATGCTGGCGGCCACCCCGTCCACGTAAATGGTAATGTCTGCCTTACTTTCACGAAGCGCGTTGAAAATGGCGATTCCGGCATATACGCTTCCCCCAATGCTGTTGATGCGCACATCAATCTTACCGTACAATGATTCATAGTCTCGAAGCTCACGGACGATGTCCGCATCGGTCACACCGTCCCACTTGTCGCCTACTTCTCCATACAGGAGAATACACGCCACATCGGGCGAAGGTATCATATTGAAAAATCGTTTGTTCATTTTGCTTTTATTGCTGTTCTGATGCAAAGTTGGGAAGAAAAAGAAGTCGTGTCAAGACGGATATTTTATGATGATATTTTAAAACGTCATCATGAGGATTTAATACGTTATCATAAAAATAACGTATTGTGAATGATGTATTTATGGGCGAAATTTGCAAAACACAAAATAAGATATAAAAGACATGGCAGAATTGACAAACACGCAAAAAAAGGAATATGCACGCATGCTTTACCTGAAAGAGAACCTTACTCAGCAGGAAATAGCAGAAAAGACAGGCGTTTCACGCCAGACGCTTTCCCGATGGATCAACTCGGAAAAATGGGAGGAGATGAAGATTGGCATGACGCTTACACGCGAACAGCAGATTTCCGCACTTCACCGGCAGGTGGCCGAAATAAACAAGGCCATACAGAGCCGTGAAGAAGGAAAGCGATATGCCACTCCGTCTGAAGCCGACACGCTGGGAAAACTCGCGGCCACCATCAAGAAGCTGGAAAGCGATGTGGGGATCAGTGACATTATCAGTGTGGGAATGCGGTTTTCCGACTGGCTCCGCCCGCAGGACCCGGATATGACAAAGACATTTATCCGATTGTTTGACCAGTTTATCAAGGATAACCTATGAAACAGCAGGACAGAGAAGCACTCCGTATCTGGGAAGATTACAAGCAGGATTCTCTCAGAAAGGGAGTCGTAATAGTAAACAAGAGCCGGGCCGAAATAGAACGGCACAAGGCATGGCTCGAAAAGCGTCCGCTGGAGTGGATACGTTTCTTCTTCCCGGAGTTCTGCAAGTTCGACTTTGCCCCGTTCCAGATTAAGGCCATCATGCGCTGCATCGAACACGATGAATGGTTTGAGGTACTTTCGTGGGCGCGTTCGCTGGCCAAGAGTACCTGCGTGATGTTCATTGTCATGTTCCTGGTGCTTACGGGAAGAAAACGGAATGTCATCATGGCATCGGCCACGAAAGACAGTGCCGTCCGTCTGCTTGACCCATACCGGAAGCAGTTTGAACGGAACGGACTTATCAAGGCTTATTACGGCACACAGCTGAACCTTGGAAACTGGAGTGAAGAGGAGTTCATTACGAAAGGAGGATGTGCGTTTCGTGCCGTAGGTGCAGGAAGTGCCCCGCGTGGTAGCCGTAACGAGGCCGACCGACCCGACGTGCTGCTGGTGGATGACTTCGATACGGACGAAGCATGCCGTAATCCTGACACGGTAAACAAGATGTGGGGATGGTGGGAAGAAGCATTGTACGGAACACGTGATACGGCCATACCCACACTGATAATCTTCTGCGGAAACATCATTGCACGCGACTGCTGCATCACCCGTGCCGGAAAGCAGGCCGACCACTGGGACGTGATTAACATACGCGACAAGGAAGGACATTCCACGTGGCCAGCCAAGAACAGTGAGGAACAGATTGACCAGGTGCTGGCCAAAATCAGCACAAAGGCACAGCAGAAGGAGTATTTCAACAACCCGCTCACCGGAGGAAGCGTATTTACCAAGCTGGCTTTCGGTAAGGTTCCTCCTTTGCGTAAATTCAAATTCCTCATGGCGTATGGCGACCCTGCTCCAGGAGAAAGCAAGAAAAAAGGTGCCAGCTTCAAGGCCGTATGGCTGCTTGGCAAAATTCAGGGCGTGCTTTATGTCATTAAAGGTTTTCTGGACCATACCACAAACGAAGAATTCATCAACTGGTTTTTCCTGTTGAATGAATATGTAGGCGGAAAGACCAACCTTTACTGCATGGTAGAGAACAACAAGCTTCAGGACCCGTTTTTCCAGCAGGTACTGAAACGCCACCTGGCACGAATCCGCAGAAAGAGGAACGAACAGCTTTCCATCAAGCCGGATGAAGACAAGAAGACCGACAAGGCTACCCGTATAGAAGCCGACCTGGAACCACTGGATCGTGAAGGAATGCTGATATTCAATGAGGCTGAAAAAGACAATCCGCACATGAAGGAACTGATCAACCAGTTTGACCTCTTTGAAATGACGCTTCCTTATCCTGCCGACGGCCCGGACTGCATACAGGGAGGAAACCGGGCCATCGACCGCAAGAATGCATCCTTACAAAAAACAATAACCGTAAGCCGGACCACCATCCGGCAAAAAAACAAATACAGAACATGAGCCAGTTTATCAACCCGGAAGATTACGACGCATCCATACACCGTGAAATACTCGATGCGCTCATACGTGAAGACGAATCACTTCTTGAAGTATGCGAAGACCAGGCCATCGCCGAAATGCGCGGATACCTGTCTTCACGGTTTGACTGCGACAAGATTTTTGCAGCCACCGGTTCCGAACGCCACCCGCTTGTACTGATGTACGCCAAAGACATCACGCTGTATCACGTATTCTGCATACACAATCCGCAGAAGATTTCCAAGATACGGATAGACCGTTACGAGCGAAGCCTGGAATGGCTGAAAGGCGTGTCAAAATTTGAGATAAGCGTGGAAGGACTACCGGCACTCGACGAAGATTCCACTAAGTTAAATTCCGCATTCCAGATGCGAAGTTATCCACGAAGAAACACCCGATACTGATATGAGCAAGAAGAAAAAAATAACCATAGGCGGAAACATCAATCCGCAGGGAAGTCCGGCACGAACGGTCATCATTACCCAGCCGCAACGTTTTTTCCTCGACATGCAGAAATACATGAGCGGCATACGCGGGGCCGAAAACGTAGACTTCACCAACCGCGTACGCCTGTACGACATGTACGAAGACATCCTGATTGACGGACACCTGAGCAGTGTGCGTGACAAGCGAATCGCTTCGGCACGAAACATTCAGATAGAGTTCCGACGTGGCGGGAAACCGGACGAGGAAATCAACGTGATGCTGCGTTCACCCTGGTTTTTCCATTTCATCGAAGACCTGGTAGACTCCGTGTTCTGGGGATTCTCTCTTTTCCAGTTCTACCGCGACAAAAGCGGATGGATTAATTACGAACTGATACCCAGAAAGAATGTTGATCCGGTTCGCGGGCTTATTCTTCACCGTCAGAGCGATATTGCCGGAACTCCCTGGACAGACTTTCGCGATGTGCTTTTTGTGGGCAAGCCGCGTGCATTGGGAAAACTGGCCAACGCTGCACCCTATGTCATCTTCAAGCGTAACGATATGGCCGACTGGGCACAGTTCTGCGAAATATTCGGAATGCCCATCCGCGAATATACCTACGATGCGGAAGATGAAGAGGCACGCCTGCAAATTCTTGACGACATGAATGAGCAGGGAGCAGCCGCATGCTTTATCCACCCGAAAGGCAGTGAGCTGAAGTTGCTGGAAAGTGCCGGGAAAAGCGGTTCATCCGACCTGTATGACAAGCTGTATGAGCGGTGCAACAATGAGATAAGCAAAATATTTCTGGGCAATACGCTTACCACCGAAGCCTCCGAACGTGGAACCCAGTCGCTGGGAACCGTGCAGGAGAAAGGAGAAAAGAAAATCAATGAATCCGACCGCCAGCTTATCCTGAACGTGCTGAACTACGACATGACGGACATCTTCGAAAGCATGGGATACAACACACGCGGAGGAGAATTCGTGTACGTAGAACCGAAAGAAACAAACATCACGGTCATTGCCGATGTGATAACCAAGATGCGAAACGCAGGAACACCCGTATCCGACGACACGTTTTATGAACTTACCGGAATACCCAAGCCTGAGAATTACGACTTGCTGAAAGCTGAACAGCAGGAAAAACGGAATGCCGTAGTACCTGATAAGAAAGACACGCCTGACAGCAAAACTGCACAAAGAAAAGAAGAGAAATGGAAGGATTTAAACGATTCTCAAACGGAAAGTAAAAACTATTTAACCAGATTCTACAACCACATCCGCCGTTTTTTCGTCCGCGCCCCGAAAAGCGGGGCTTTAAGATGGTAATGAATGATCTGTACGGACAGACTTGTTCCTGCTGTCATTCCGTCCATCCCAGGAATGAAGCATCCGTTTCTGCCTCATTCACTCCAGAACTGATGGCACGTCTGCTGGCCGACATTTACGCGAAAACGTTCAATGTAGAGGAAGACATCTATCCGGAACTGTATGAAGCCGCACGCGACACCTTTGAACGTGCGCTTCAGGAAGGATACCCCATAGAGGATGTAGATGATGCCGACCCCCTTTTCCGTCAGGCACTGAAAGACGATGCCGACGTGTTTGCCGCCTTCCGCACACACCGCATGCAGAACGACATCGCTTCGCAGCTGCTTGATGAAAACGGAAAGCTGAAGGAGTTCCGGCGCTTCCAGGAAGATGCTGAGTCTGTCATCGGCACCTACAACAACCACTGGCTACGTACAGAATACGACACAGCCGTACTCCGTGCCCGCTATGCCGCCGACTGGAAACGTTTCTCACGTAATGCCGACATCCTGCCCAACCTGAAATGGATGCCCACTACGAGTGCTGATCCTGACGTATTCCATATGGAATACTGGCGAATCGGGCTGACGCTTCCAAAGACACACCCCTTCTGGAAAAACCACCATCCGCACGACCGGTGGGGATGCAAGTGTGATCTGGAGGAGACGGACGACCCCGTCACGGGAATCATCCCTGAGGTGGACTACAAGCCTTCGCCCGGACTGGAGAACAACCCGGGACTGGATCCGGAACTGTTCAGCCATACTCATCCGTACTACGAAAATACTTATCCGGGAGCAGAGAAAGCGGTGGAAAAGATGATACACTATACGGTTATTCCCACCAGATCTGGAAAACTTCGGATACATGACGGACACGGAAAGCATGAGCGCGACGAGAACATCCGCATCGGAACCTACCTTGCCGAAAAGCATGATTACGAAATAGACTTGCTGGACAATCCGCAGAACCGGAAAAGTGCCGACAGTTATAACCGCACGCTGGAGGTGGAGCAGGAATACAAGATGAATGTCACCCCTACAAAAAGTTCTATTGACAACCTGCTGAGAGATGCGAAGAAGCAGGCTGATGATATTGTGCTGTGGATTGATTCAGACATATCGCTGGAAAACCTGGCCGCAGCCATACGTTCCCGTGTGAAACGTTCGCAAAACATATCCCACATCACTATAGTAAGAGATGGAAAGGATATACGTCTCAGCCGTGAGGAGATTTTGGGCAACGGATTTAAAATACGACCGGCAGACCTGAAATGAATCAGACCTGCCGGAAGGGGGTCCAAACCCGAGGGCGAACCGTCTGGGAATGAACCAATGCAAATATAGCTATTTTAAATTTATTGTCAAACGAATATAAGACTAATTGTAATGAATACTTCCGATTTTAAAAAGATACTGAAACTGCTGGAGCAAGACTTGCAGAAAACCATCAGCGACACGCTTCCACGGAAGGCGGGAGTGCTGGCCGTAAACCATACACGCCAGAACTTCCGTGACGGAGGTTTCCGCAACGGAGGACTCCAGCCATGGAAGCCGACCCGGAGACAGCAGTCGGGAAGCAAGAAAGCTTCCGACCGTTACGGCCCTCTGCTCAGCAGCCGGAAACGGCTCATGGGAGCCACCTACGATGTGCCGATGAAAGGAAAGGTCATTGTACGGAATACCGTAGAATACGCCGCAATACACAATGAAGGAGGAACCGTCAGCACCCATCCGCGCATTACGCCCAAGCTCCGGAAAATGGCATGGGCACGGTATTTCAAGGCGGCAGGCATCCGGCGTGGAACTTCCTCGAAAACCCGAAAGAAGAAAGACGCTTCGGCACCTCCTGAAGCCCGTATGTGGAAAGCCATTGCCCTGAGCAGGAAGTCAAGACTCAACGTAACCGCACAGATACCACAGCGAAGGTTCCTCGGACAAAGCAAGGAACTGACCGAGAAACTACAGAAAGAAGCCGAAAAGGAACTGCGCAAAGTAATGGAAACAAAACTCGGAAGTCTGAAGTGATTTTAATTATTAACTATTAATTATTCATTGAATTACATGGAAACTTTATTCAACCAGATACAGCAGCTTGTAGCAGACAAGATTGAATGGCTCGACAGAAACGTAGACGAAGACTACGGACAGCTTGAAATGCTTTACCGCGACGACGAAGACTCCGACACCTATCCTCTCACCTTCCCTCTTGTGCTGATAGACATACCTGAAACCTCATGGACTACCATGGGAGGAACTTTCAGTAAAGTACAGTCGGGCACGGTAACCGTCAACGTGAAACTGGCAATGGACTGTTACGACGATACGCATTTCACCAGCGGAACAGCCGACAAGGCTCAGGAACGTGCGGACAAGGTGCACGAGCTTCATTCACTGCTGCAGGGATGGATGCCCATGCATTCATCTTCACCGCTTGACCGCAAGACCAGCCGCAGCCAGACGATGACAAAGGGAATAAAAGTGTATGAATTGAACTATGAGTGCCGCATGATAGACGACGCTACTCAGGTATGACAGACACACGCTTGCCGTATTTCACACCGGCCTGCCGTCCGCGCTTTCTCTTGGAAGGCATGGGCGGTTTCTCTTCCATGTTTTTACCCGAACGGTATTCGCGATCCAGTTCCTGGAGAAATTCGTAATTCTGGTTCACGATAGTACGGATGCGTTCCTCGCTAATAAAAAATTCTCTGGTAGACAACTGATGAAAGGTATCGTCAAAGCGCAGACGTTTTATCTCCGTCCAGTAGTAATATCTGCGGAGCAATTCTTCATTTCGCATCGCTATTAATTCTGAGTCCCTTCCTTTAGGCATGTCAATATCCATTTATATATTCGCAAAGATACAAAAAACCGCACAAAAATCAACACTTTATGCCTTGAATCACCTCTTCCGGCACTTTGGACGACAGGACTGCCGCTGCCTGCCGTAATTTTACAGCGTCATGACAGAAACAACTGATTTATCAACCCTCAAAAACATTACTGACTATGGCTATCAATTACAGCATTGCACAGATGAAAAACCCCAATGACAAGGGGGCACCGGCAAAGTATTATGCGAAGGCACAGGCATCCGGAAGCGTTGACATCAACGAACTGGCCGAAGAAATCTCGTACTCCACTACCCTCACCGACGGAGACGTGCTGAACGTGATCCGTGCCCTGGTGAAACAGATCAACAAGCATATTTCCAAGGGTGAAATTGTGAAACTGGAGAATCTGGGCAGCTTCCAGGCGCAAATCTCCAGCGATGGCGCAGAAGCTGAAGAAGAATTCAGCACCGCCAACATCCGGAAGGTATCGCTTCAGTTCCGTCCCGGTATCGGTCTTCGCGGTCAGCTCAGCCTTGACAACCTGACGTTTCACAAAGTGAAGCCGCTGAATGCTCCGGCTGCGGAAGAGGAAGAAGGCGGTCTGGGAGCCTGATCACCGACTACCTGGCAGTGACTGCGACATTACTGCCAGGTAGTGATCCAACTACCCTGCGGTAATTAATAATTTACTACGGGGTAGTTTTTTCATTTGAATTTAGTAACTTTATAGTCGATTCATTAACTCTTAAAAACAACACAAGCGACCCATGAATGCCATTTACCTGACCGATCTGGCCCTGCTCTATTTTCCTCACAGCACCCCGCGAAGTGCCGTTTCCCAACTTCGCCGCTGGGTGAATCTCAACTCTGAACTTCAGCAGCGTCTGACCGAACTGCACTACCAGAAAGGACAGCGCGCACTGACTCCCCTGCAACATGCCGCCTTCGTTGAGTTCCTGGGTGAACCGGGAGAATGATACCATACACAGACAGCAATCCCCGGCATCGGTTTCGGTGCCGGGGATTGTTCTGTATTATTGTCTGATGCACTTGCGAAGGCTTTCCAGCAGGAAACGTACATTCGACACATCGGTCTGGTCTTGTTCTACCGGTCCTCCGGTATCCGTGTCAAGCAATCTCATGACTGCGGTAAAAAGGATATTATCCAGCGAATCTACGGTTTCTTCAAAATCTGCAATCTTCAGATACTTCTCCCATTGTTCATAATTGAATTTTGTTGCCATAGGTCAGTCCTCCTTGAATTCAAGTTCCATCTGTTTCACGTTGTTCATTTTACGGCTTGCACTAAGCAGAAGCATTGCTCCGCGTGTCATTACAAACCATCCGGGATTGTTTGCCCCAAAAAGAAGGATTTTCTTTGCTAATGTTTGTTTGGCGTTAAGCTTCTTGGCAGCTTGTGTACTTTCGGTACGGCTTCCCATTGCCGCATGCAGGTCGTTCATGCTATACCACGTTTCATTATCTATGGTTACGCAACGTACTGGACTGTTATTGAACATACGTGTTTCGTAGGGAATATCTCGCGCGTCGATGAAATCTGTTTTCGGCTTGTACATACCGTAATATCCTTTCTTGCGGATGGACGGAAGTACTTCGGATGTAACCCATTTACGAAATGCTTTTGCTTCTGGCTTGCGTGATTGGAATATTAATGTGTATAAACCGGATTCATTGACAACATTAGTTATTCGTTGTCTGTTTAATGCATCGGTTAGGTAAGTACTATTTACCTCATCTTCGTCTAAAGACTTAATTGCCATTCTGTGATTAGTCAGTTCTAACACATCGCAAACGTCTTTTGCCACAAACCAAGGTTCATCGTTGATTACCTGTACACGGATAGGTGTACTGCTTTGATTGAAGCTGAACACTTCTACCAGCCCTGTAGTCTGGTTTTCGTTTTCTTTTTTCATAATCGTTGATTTTTTAATGAGCATTTGTGCGGATGATAAAAAAAAGAACGGCATCCGCTTAACCCGTCGCTCTAAGTCTATCAACGAAGGACTCGCATACGCCATTACAACGTATGCACGGGTACAGATGCCGCCATTGTGAAGATATGTCGGTAAAACCGACACACCTGTATAACGGTTTGCATACAGGCATACAAAATGCCCGATGCGGTACTATCGGACAGAACTCGCTGTCCTTCGTTGATATGTTAAAAACTTAGAGCACCGCAAATATGCAAATTCTTTTTTATTATCCAAGCACGCTTGTCCGATTTTTTTTCGGAATATCCTGAATTTTGTTCCCGGATAGGCTTATCAGGCCACACCGGGATAGTGGTTAATCCACCTTAATAAAAACTACATCAGTTTTATCTTCTCTGTGAGTCCTTGCACAAGGTCCTGCTATCTTTCCAGTAACAGCCTTAAAACAACGATAATTAAAAAAACATCCTTCGCAGCAAGCTCCAATATTTCGTGTTTCCTCACATCTTAACCTAATAAGTCCACACTGAAATTCTTCTCCTATTTTAAATTCTTTTTTTGCCATATTACTCACTTGTTACTGTGTACGTACCTTCTTCGCATGATTCGATTCTCATGTTTATCTCACTCTTCACATCTTCCAGAACTTCCATCGCTCCTTCATTGGTAAAGTCTGAAAGAACCTGGTCGATGAAATCCATTATTTGTTCTTTTTCGCTCATAGTTTACATTATATTAAATCCTTCAGACTGTTCAAAAAAATCAGCCAATGCCTCTACTTTTTGCAGAAATTCCACAGAAGGTGGAACTGCTCCCTTTCCATAGATGGATTCTAACATGACATGTTCTTCTACTGGGATTTTATCCCATTCTTCCCGTAACTCCCGCTTTACAGAAACATATCCTCTAAATAGTCTTGCCATGATAAGCGCATCTTCCTTTGGCACATCAAAGCCGTCGTTGCTTACCGGACTGCCATCAGAACGGGAAGCGTCGTATATGTATTTATCAGTATAGAAGGTGTTTCTTCCATATCCAAACAGATAACCTGCTCCCGTTTCATCCAATATTATTGGCCACGTGAATATCATTCCGCTTTTAGCTTCCACCTCTTCTTTCTTTGGTATTAAATCGTATCCCATATTACTATTTTTATAAATCAATAATTTCAATCTTCAAATCACGCTTCAGTTCCCGAATCATGTCAAGTGTGTCATTATTCTCAATATCAAAGCAGATACCCAGTAATTCCGGGTTCTGCTGTGATCGTTGCACCTTCAGATCGCAGGGGCGGTTCCACTTCACCCAGATGAACATAAACTGGCTGATCATGCTGTAATGAATCTTTGCCGCCACTCTGCGAGGTCTGAACAGATTAAGGTTCTGGTTCTGCATAGGGTTCTATGTTTTTAACAACCTGTCCACTCAACCAGATCCGTCCGCTGCCCTGGCATTGCGGACATACTTTCTGCTGGGGATATTCCCGACGCACATCTTTCTCGGCATATACGGTTACTGAGCCGGTCCCTCCGCACTGGCGGCAGAGGCATACGCGGCGATGGATATAAGTCTTCTCTGTATTCATCTCTTATCTGCGTTTTCAAATTCTGGTTTTACATCAGGTTCTGCTTCGTATGGGTACACATCCATGATGGCGGTTTCCGATACGGAAGCTATCACATAGTCTGCCAAAGTTCCTTTCATGCCTTCGTCCAGCTTCTTGATGGCATCACGAAGGTCGGAAGCTTGTACAAGTACGTTGAATACTGTACGCTTTTCTGCTCCGGTCTTTTCATCCAGTGTAATAAACCAGAGTTTACATTTGAACCAGCGGTCGGCTGCTCCTTCTTCGGACGGGAACAGTTCATTGTAATTCGCTTTTGCAACTCCAGCCACCTCGAACTCACCACTGATAAAAGGTGTCATTTCTTCGATAATGCGAGACTCTGCTTCGGTAAAGCTGAGCGCGTCTACCAGATAAAGTTCAGTTACTTTCTTATTCATTCCGTTTTCCAATGTCTTTTCGAAACGGATTTTACATGTAAACCAATTGTGCATCATAATTACTTGTTTTTAATTTCTTTAAAAATTACGTTTTGCTGATCACTTCTTGAATCGTCAGTACAGGACTGTTCCAAGTGGTAACAACAAATATTATTCTCATAGAAATAGCAACCTTCACATGCTATATGCTCACTTTCTACCGGTGAGGCTTTCAATAAATGCCCATCATATTCAAATGTTTCACCAACTGTTAATTCCATACTGACAAAATTTTATCGGTTAATACACTCCATTTGTTCCTCACCATCCTCCCGTCCAGCCAGAATATCCATCCGAGTATATCAAGCAATGCTGCAAAAACCTGAAGCATATAGCCTATAATTATCAATGGACATACAATAAAGACAGACAGGAATAACATTATTATTTTCTTGCGCTTATTCATTATTCTATGTAGTAACATGTTACAATAAAATTCTTCCTGATCACAAACAAGGTAAACTGATCGTAATCCAACCCAAGTAAGACACGTATTGAAGCTCTTCGTATGTGTCCGCTATACTTGATGCTGTTAATGTATCCATCCATGATCATTTTCAGGCGTTGGTATTCTTCGCGGGTAGCTTCCAGTTCTTTGTCTTGAGTAACACGACTAATATATTCGTGTAATTGTTTCATCCAGCGCGGCCACTTGTCGCGCCGGATGTTGGTTCTAAAGGTTAATTCAGCCATATCAATCAGGTTTATATCTATTCACAAGCCACCATTTTACTTTTTCTACCCTTTCAACCAGTAATTCAAATGGAAGCTTTAAAAAGTAAGCAAACATAGCCACAATTAACAATGGAATGATCAATATGCAGTATACAGTCCATATTGCATACCATTTGCATTTAGACTTTCTTTTCATTTTTCCATCCATTAAGTTCATAAACCTTATCCCGTGCTTCCTCTTTGGATCGGCACTCCGCGACGGGAGTGCCTGTGCATGTGGACTGAGTGTATTCATTCCGATATACGATCCATAGATTTCCACGGCGGGAGTAACTGTACTTAGGCCGTCTGGACTGCATCGCTTTCTTTCTTTGGTTCGACATAGAAAGATTCGTCCTGTACCACCTGAATGCCAATTTTCGGGAATAATTCGGCCACTTCAGGAACTTCCCGGTCGGCCAGCAGCTTGTCCTTGGCCAGTTCCTCTGTGGTACGGATATAATCAGGAAGGAATTCTTTTACCAGGTTTGTAACCGAGGCCCACGTAAAGCCTTTCAGATTCTTCAGCTTCGGGTTACCGGTGCGGAATCCGATGATACCATGTGCCGACTCCAGACTCTTTTTCTTGCTGAACAGCGTATCCTTATTCTCAGTGGCGTAGGTCTGCATCACTTCAAAGGTGCGGTCTTTCGTTTCGTTCAGCTCGGCCAGCTGGTCGGCGTACTTCTCGCGGATCTTAGTCATCTCCTGATCCATCTTCGCGGTAAGTGACTGGGCCTTTGCGTCGGCCATTGCAAACTCGGCAAATGCCTGTTCGTACTGTTCGCGGCTTACTCCGCTGATTACTGTTTTCTTGGTTCTTTTTGTTGCCATTTTAATTGAGTTTTAATCGTTATTTAAATTCTGTATAACACAAACGTATTTTTGCTTCTGGATTAATCCCTTGTGCCAATTTCCTTACATCCGTCAAGTTGTCGGTTCGCCAGCATGAGCGGATGCTTTTATTCGGTCTGTCGTGGAAAGAATAAATGATCCTCCATACGATGTATTTCTTCCTATTCATCCCTCATGTCCTCCATTGCCGCCAAATCGTATTCCAGTTTCATGGTCTCATCAGCCTGTTGTCCGCAGAAGTTCTCCAGTTCGCGGAGTATCGTTACGCGGTCGCCGAAATCAAACTGCTGCATGCGGTTCATAATGTCATTCTGGATTTGTTCGATTGTATGTTCCATGATTATTCCTTGTTTGATTTACTGTCCTTGTAATCTTTCACTACCGGGCTACCAATCAGCTCGCGTCTGCTGTAATACACGCTACGTCCTTTCTGATATCCTGTTATCAGCCCTTTGTTAGCCCATCTTTTTATAGTTGTTTTTCCACATCCTATTAATCTGCATGCGTCAGCCTGACCTATCAAATCATCCGGTGCTTCTGAAATATCTTTTCGAGGTACAGGTGCTACGTCTCCAACTCTCAGTCCAAGTCTTCTTTCCACCCTTTCTAAACGTCGTAGAAGCTTTTTGTACTCCGAGAGGCTCAGAGTAATTGTTTCTTCCTGCTCTTCCTCTTCTTCCGGTCCGTCTTCCAGATCCGGACAGATGGAACTGATACCAATCTTTCCGGCAAGGAACTGGGCTGCATCGCGTGCGGCATAGAAAAGAGTTTCGTTGCGCTCGTCTTCCGGAACGTCGCGCACATACTGATTGAATACCCATGATTCGCTGCGTTTTTCTTCTAAAACTTCCCTCTGTATGCGACATATCGGATCGTAATTACGTTCTTCCAGATACGCTATTGCACGATTTATTTCTGATTGCTTTCTCATATCATTCCTCCTTTCTTGCCATTGCCTCAAATTGTCGTTTCACTTCCTTCAGTTCCTCCAGCGACATTTCCGTAAGAGGCTTGCGGAACTTGCTGCGTGTACGGCAGAACTGGTTTATCTTCGCTTTGTTCATTTCAAAATCCGCTTCCGTTTCGTTCGTGTAATTCTTGTTCACACAGGAGATATGAAACGAAAGGGAAAAAATCTGTTTCACTACTTTGCGTGCCTCACGATGGATGCGGTCAGCTTCCTCACGGTTGAACCGTGTTAGCAACAGTCCGGCTTCTTCTTTGGTCAGTCCGGCAGTGCTGTCGGTTCTTCCTTCCGTGAACTGGCTGATAAAACCATGGCGGTCATCATCATCAAATCCCATTTTCCGGAACTGAGCGTGCAGTGCCTTCACCTGCTGCGGTGTGATTGGACGGTCTTTCATCATTGTTCTCATGTATTCTGATTATGAATTGTAAATTGAAAAGATTATTCTTCTCCGTAATATTGCCGGGCTTTCTCCGGCACGATATCGTAATGTCCGACGGGACCGATAAAGCGTCCTTTTGAAAAGGCCCTGAAGCCTTCCACGTAAATCTTCAGCGAGGCATCGTACATCACTCCTTTGGCGGCACGTCCGTTGGGTAACTGGCCTTCGGCGTGGCTGATGAAGATGAGCAGCTTCCGCTTATGTTGTTCCTTAAAGTCAATGTACTGACGGTACGTCATTCGTGTGTACTGGAAGGAATCGATAACCACGATGTCCGGGCTTTTCTGCCGACGGAGTCGTATGCTGAGTTCATCCATATTCTCGTTGTCGATCAGCAGGAACTTCTTGTTTACTTCCATCATCCCGGTTCGGCGGATGGCATCCTGCATGGTGCGGCAGGCACCTTCCTCCATGCTGTCGTATGCCACACGGCCAAAACGGCACAAATACTTGCAGAGCTGGAGGGCAAAACTGGTCTTTCCGCTACCGGAGTTTCCCCAGATGATCCAGACTCCACGGCGTTCCGGAGTGCCGAATGCATCATACCAGGAACCATCGAAATCCATCACATCAAACTTCATGGATAGAAGTTCACGGACTCCTTTCGCATTGCGGTCGAAAGTGAACTTCTTTTTCTGTGGGGGTGGTGTGGTATCCTCTTTATTCATTGCTTCCTCCTTTCCTTCTTGCTTCGATAATACGTTTCTGACGGTGGATGCATCGTTTCACGCGGCGAAGGTCGTTGTCGCTTCGCCTGGCATCTTTCAGCACCTCTTCGATATCGGCGCGGTCGGTCAGGTTATTAGCCTGACAGATGGCGTATATGTCATTCTGTTCTGTGGGAGATACATCGAAGAAACGACGTCCGATGCGGCTGTTTATTTCCTTGTAACCCTTCTTGTTGTAGCGAAGACCGGCTTCCATACGGCGCTTGATGTAATCCGTACTGAGAAACACGATACCTGAGTGTCCTTCCAGACGGTTGTAAATGCTGATGAAGTAGTTGAACACGCTGTCAGTAAGCTTGTCGCCTTCATCAAACACCAGCAGCGGATTCCCCAGGAAAGAAATCATACTGATGGCATTCTCCAGCATATCGCGGAGGTTGGTCGTGTCGGTAGGTGCGCCTACCTGTTTGGCTATCTCACGAACGAAGTCTGAGCGTCGCATATCTTCCGAACAGAGGATGTAGAACACGTTGCGGTGCGTACGGCGGTATTCAATGGCTGCTGTGGTTTTTCCGCATCCGGCATCACCCACAATCCATGTCACGTTCTTGTATGCCTGTGCGTCACTCAGCGCAAAAGTGATTTCCTTGAAAGTCTTTCCTTCGTGAAGGTTCCATGAGTCGAAGGCAAAGCCTATCTGCGAAGCGATACGGATAAACATTTCATCACTGATCAGTTCATACTTTCCGTTGCAAAGCTGGCTCACGGTGGCCGAACTTACACCCTGCAAACTTTCTGCGGCACGGTTCAGCGTAGGGTAATTGGAACGGTAGGCAATCAGTGCGCTGCGTACCTGTTCTTTCATTTCTGTTGTTAATCCTTTCATTGTTTTAATAGGTATTTAAGTATTGTTTAATCAAATCGTTAGAATTTTCCCAAGCTGTCCAGTTCATCAAACGTCAGGTTCGATACTTTCTTTGTCCAGTCTCCTGATGATGCGAAGGTCAGCGGTTCATCTGCCAGTACAGGCTCTTCCGGAATATCCGTTTCGGGCATCGGTACCGGAGCTTCCAGTGTGCCACGCTTCATCTCTTCGCGGTATCCGTCAAGCTGCTTTTCGCTCACGGCCACCGGACGCGGTATCCGAAGTTGGGTGTATGCTTCGCCCATGGCTTCCTCCATGAAAAGGTCTTCCTGGGCGATGTGCATGGCTGCACGAGTGCGACGGTTGGCATCCAGCTGCGCAAACAGATAAGCGTTTTCCTCTTCGGTGCGTTCCTGAGTGGCACGATGGATCGTGACTTTCGGTGTAGCGATGGCCGCATACTTGGCTCCCGTGTCAGTCACCGCCCATAGTTCGATGCGGGTCATGTCTTCCGGATCGTAGCGGTAGAGGAACTGACGGCCTACGTTCTGAAGGTGGAAGTTCATATCTACCAGTCCGTCGTCGCCATACACCATGTAGCTGTATTCCTGCTTGTTCATGCGGAAATTGAAACCTTCCTTGGTGTATTGCACCGGAGCCTGAGAGAACAGCATGAAGATTTCGTGTGCTTCGTAATCGTCAAGAGGCTGTGCCTGCGGATTCTCTATCGCGGTGTACATTTCCAGTCGGGTCATGCCGGTAAGGCTGGTAGGATGCTGCATCAAGTTCCATTCTTCGCGGCAGTCGGCATACTGTTGTTTCAGTTCCTCCAGCGTGGGAAGAAGGTCGATGTTTGCCATTACCAGGTCGATATTCGCACGGCTGGAAAGCTTCCTGGCCGTGATGTTCTGACCTGTGAAGTTGTAAAGCTTGTGAAGAACCTGCTGCTGGAACCGTCCGAAAGCGGACTCGATGGATTTGGACTGGCCGTTGTGCGGCATCGTGGTTTTGTGAAGATGGCAGAGTTTCTTGAAGAATCCCTGCGAAGCCAGTTTCTTATGCCCTCCCTGGTTATCGGTTACTATCTCGTAAGGCTTCACCTTCCATGTCTGGAGTGCCATCCGGTACGCCATGTACTGGTTGTAGAAGTTTTCGCCGTCACCGATAAAGTAGCCGAGGAACAGTTCCGTGCAGGCATCCATCACCTCGTACACATCCGTGGTGCGTGCCACCCATCGCTTCTGCCTTTCGTCGTACGCACGGTAGTAAAGGTTTATCTTCGTACCGTCTGAATACCACAGCGAGTTAGGCATGGACGGCATTACCGTATCGAAGGTTGGCATATACTTGTTCTTGAATTCCCTTTCGCCATTTACTGCGGCATACCACCACACCATCACCGCCGGATCGTTCAAGTAACTGTGCATCGTGGTAGGACTCTTGATGGTCTTCAAGCCGCGAATTACTGCCTGACGGTTGTACTCCTCAAAGAGCTGCATATCGGTGTAAACCGGGAACTTGCTCCGGCGGAGCTTCAGCAGAAGAGCACCTTCGGCCTTTCCGATGCGGCGTGCCGCATTGTTACCCAGATTGCCGCTAACCAGAACCACATATCCCTCGCGTTTGTAAGCATTGAACTTTTCGCGCAGGCGTGCCGGATTCTTCGGCAGTGTGTGACCTGTGATTTCGCGGAGACGCTCACAGCAGATCTGCACGCTGCTCCATGTTTCTGCACGACGGGCAAAACCACCTTTGGCATGTTCTACACTGCGTGCCTTTTCCGTCCGCAGCATTTCGTTCATCACCTGAGCGTTCAAAATGTATTCCAGCTGACGGGCCGGATCAATACGTGGCTCAAACTCCTTGTAGAAGCGTACAGCTTCGGCATCGAACCGGATCTGTGTGTTAATGTACTTTTCCTGCTCACGCTGTTTCATTTCCTCGTATGCGTTTTTGAATGTGTCATCGTATGCTGCACGGAGCCGTTCCGGCATGGAGCGGTAGGCAATCAGGGCCTCGCGTCCGTTACCTCCCCTCTGGAGGAGGGTTAGCTTGCCTTCACGAATGTATTTCTTATAGGTGGGCTGGCTGATAAGTCCGCTCCCCACAAGCTCCGTAAAGCTGACGCATAATGTGTTTCCGTACATTTCCATGATTAATTCGTTAAGATTGTAGTCCGGCTCCGGGGCTTGAACCCGGATGGCAGCCGCTTCACTCCTTCTTTTTACCATATTCCCAATTCCTATTGAAAACAGCCCAATATGTCAAATTACAGTCGTTATCCTGAATGTGTGAAGTTCTGCAAGCCGTGTGTTGTTTATTCCTTTTTCTGTGCTTCCCGCTTCTTTATTTCTTCATCCATCCATTCCTGGAATTCTTTATCCTCCTTGTCCATCCGTATTGCAGCAGGTATGAGTGCCAGGCAGAGGCAGGTTGTTATAATCAGGTTCATTGTACCGTCTGTCAGCCGGTTCAGTATGGCTGCTGCCAGTATCAGCAGCAGATAGCGTGTGGTTGTATTGATTCGTTTCATGATTCTATGATTTTGAGTTTGGTGCCATCCCTATTCTCGCGAACCGGAATAGCAATGAGCAATCATTTATGCAGTTGGTTGATGTCTTTCTCTTTTCTTAATTTCCTCAAACAGTTGTGCCTGCATCTTTATCAGCATGCAAAACTCTTCATCTTGAATAGCTTCGCGAAATCCTCTGTCGCCTTTTACCAGGTCTATCAGTTCGCATACATGTTCAAGCTGGGATTCAATGTTCTTAAAGGAGTATTTTGTGAGATTCATACAGATTGTTTTTAAAGGTTAATAACTTCCGCATACGGGTTTTCCAATTTTTTCAGCTCGTAGAGTTCCGCCCCGTGATTCAAGGCATACGAACGGATAATTCTTGCTGTAGGGCTCTTTGTATCGTATGCCAGAGCGGCATCCACCGTACGGGTTGTAACATTCAGTATCCGGGCGATTTCTTCTTTCAGTTCCCGGCTTGCTTTAATGAGTTTTCTTGTTTCTGCCATTTCGTTATTGATTTATTTAGTTATGAAATCTACCATGTATTCTCTCTGGAAAGATCCATCTTCATGAATGTGTTCCGATAACCAACGAGATGTCATTTTCCGACTTTCTTCCTCATCAAATGCCAATTCTTCCGGTTCAGGAAGTGTCTCAGTGTTTTTAATCATTCTCGTTAATTCTTCATATACCTCTTTTGGTATTTTTGCATTACTTAAGCTTACCTTATAAGTCACCTCCACCACAAGTGCTCTAACAGCGGTGTTTTCTGATTCGTTTTCCCTGATTCTATCCATAATTTGCGTTTTTAAATATTATTTTCTACCTTTAGGGCGTCTTCTTTATTGAAGACTCTGCAAATGTAAGCACTTTGCGAATATCGTGCAAGCATTTTGAGGATTATTTTATTCACATTGAATATATTTTTAAGCAAAATGGATAAGAATAAACGATTGGAAAGGCTTGTAGAATATTATGGGAATGGTAATAAATCCCATTTTGCTAAGATATTAGGCGTTAAGGCTCAAACAATTAACACCTGGTTATCAAGAAATACCTATGACACTGAATTGATATTCGCGAAATGCGACGGTTTAAATGCTGCTTGGCTCTTAACCGGCGAAGGCAACATGCTCAGTTCCGAATCTGAAAAGGAAGAAAAACTGCCATCCGTAAACCAAACATACGAAGGCGCACCCTACTTTAATGTGGATTTTATAGGAGGATTCGATGTAATTGTGAATGACCAGACGCGGAATCCTGACTTCTACATTAATTACCCTCCCTACAACCAGGAAGGAGTGGTTTGGTGTAACCTCACCGGTCACTCCATGGAACCGGAGATAAGCAATGGTGACATTATCGCACTTCGTGAAGTAACGACACCTATCCAGTATCTTCCGGCCGGGGAAATATACGGCATTGTCACAGAGGAATACCGCACAGTAAAAAGAGTCAGGTTAAGCCAAAAAGAAGGTTTTGTCCGGCTCATCCCTTCGAACAAAAGCGAAGAGTTCTGCGAACAGGAAATCCCCATCAGCATGATTCTAAAAGTATATGCTGTTTTGGGAAGCATCAGGAAATTCTTTTAACTATATATTATGAAAAAAGACCTTGATAAAAAATATACCTATGACGAAGTAATAGAGGCTTTAAAAAATGGAGAAATACGTGTTCCTGTTCCTGTACTTACGGGAATGAATGGTTCTAAATACCTCTTGCAACCTTCTCCATACAATGCTAGCGAATTAGACAAATGGGGTTTTACTGAATTTACTATCCATAGTGAAAAATTTAATGTACCATCCTTAGAAACTCCAAATGACGGAACCTGGTTTCAAGGAGGACCGTTATTGAGAGGATTACATCTAGCAGAAACAGAAAGCGAAGTACAAGGATTCTTCCGGAATCTGTCTGTATACGCTCGAAGATATTCTCCATTCAACAAAGGTTATAAAAGATTGTTTGTTCACGAATCAGCTTTGCCTCAGTTAGGGTTAACATTAGACAGAGAATTAATATACAGCCAAAGATTGGAAAAGTTAATAGAGTTAGATGGTGCTCCTCAATATGTAAATTATGAGCAGCGTTTTGGAATTCCCTATTATAATATGGGATTTTCTACGGATTTCAATAAGATTTTCGGTACACATTACGCTGTTCCTGATTTCGAAATCATCTATAAGCCATTCAAAGACGCTGAAGTTTATTGTAACGCAAAAGGAGATGGTATGATTCCGGTTATCTCAGATGGTGACGTTGTAGCCTTAAAAGAAGTACAATTAAAAGATATAGTATATGGTGAGATTTATGCAATAGCAATGAATGATGACTCCGGAATAATTCGCGTAATACGGCGCGGATCTGACTCTTTTAAACTGCGTTTGAGTGCCATAAATGTATATTATAAAGATATCGAAATTGATACTCGAGGAATTTTAAAAATATATAAGGTAATGGGATGCATAAAACATTTTTAGTAAGCTGAAAATATGAAAGAAAGAATAGTTTTATTTACCTCAGTATTTTTCTTTATGTGTTCATGTAGTAATACATCGGAAATGGATATTGAGAAATTAGTATCAAATTTTGCCCAATCCTCTTTACCTGAGACATGGACTTATGAGCCGATTGCATACTCTGTAACTGACAGTGCTATGTCAAAAGTTGAAGACACTAAACAGTATCAAGAACTTGTAGAAGCCCAAACACAATTAGATTCAGCTTTTATTCATGATGAAGCTATAGATTGTTACGAAGAAATGAAAAAACTTAAATCTAAATTTACTCCGCATTATATAGGTAAAAAGATCATTCATGCTTATTTATGCTCGACAGATTTCGGGGATTCTTTATTCATCAATACATATATAGTTGGAGCTGATGGAGATATTACCAAAAGTAATTCAACTTCTGTATATGTTTCATCTCCAGATTCTGTGCGAATGGAGTCGATAAAAAAGCAACTGAAACAATTTCTTGATCAAGCTGTGAAATGGAAGTGATAGACAGGATTTGCCATACAGTCCTGGTTCTTGATGTATACGGTTGGAATAAGCTGATTGAATGATATTTAATAACTAGTTAAAAACAAAATAAGATTATGCGACTACTTGATATAAAACGACATATTAATATAGCCTACGAAAACTTTGATCCTCAATTAAGCAACAGTGGAGGAAACTATTATTTTAACAATGTACAGTCTGTAAAGAAGGCGATACAAGCTTTGTGCGAAGCAGGCTTCCTTCCGGAAAATATTAAAATGTCCGTTTCAGATATTTTGGATTGCCAAACAGACCGCCTAATACTGGACAATGGACGCTACAACGCTTATACAAGAGATTTAAACAGATTAAAAGTAACAATCAACATCCTTAATGAATGGATTAATCAATATATCCCCACAGAAGAAACAGAAACAATCGTCAATATTAAATTGCCTCCAATAAACACTCTTGCTGATTTTGCTTCATCAGCCAATTGGATAAAAAAAGCATTATCACAGTTAATTCCGGAGGTAGGTGGAAATATCAATGTAAAACAATTAGACCATGGTTCTTATTGGCTCATAATAGATGTCGGTACCTTAGAAGCTGTCGCCTTGGTAGGAGCCTTGGCAGGCGCAGCCTATCAGATAGCCATAAAAACCTTCAATATACTAAAAACCATAGAAGAATTAAAGTCCATCAGGCTTGACAATCAATTAAAAGAACTGCAAATAGACGAAAAGAAATATATTAAGACCAAAGCTCAGGAAGAAGCAAAAAGGATTAACCAAGAACAGTTTGGTAAGACCAAGGATGAAGACCCTGCAAACTTCAATGAAAGAGAGGGACGAATTTGTGTATCAATAGAAGAACTTGTAAAAATAATAAGAGCAGGTGGAGAGATACATCAATCCTTGGAAGCTCCTAAAACAGTTAGTGAACTGTATCCGAAATATAATACATCGCTTTCATTTACACCTATTGCTCTATTATCAAATCAGGAAAGCAATGATGTAAAAAAAGACGACACCAATAAAAACCAATTCAGCAACAGGGCCGATAATGAATAAGGTCAGTATTAATGATTTGACTAAAATACCCTTTAAAGCATTGGTTATCCAAGGTATATAAAGAGATATTCCACTCAAACCTAAAGAAATGGTTCTGCAGTGTTCTTTTATGATTAAAAGAAATAGTCTGATTCTTACTTTATCCCATAGCATAACTTTAATTTAGTAAAGCTCCCGGACTTTCACCGGGAGCGCTCTAACAAAAAAAATAATACCTATAAAAACGCAAATTCACAAAAGTATTGGGGCAGAACCCGGACTCGAACCGGAATCTGAAGCAGCTTACCCGGGAGCTCTTCCGCACTATCCTGATTATGCTATTCTGCATCATTTCTACACGCACACACGTTTTCACCGTAAAAATACGTATTATCATCCAAATAAGCGCTATAAATCAGCGCATTGCATTAATTTTACAGCATAATTAATTCGGAAATATATAATACTATCTATATCAAAATATAGATTAAAACGCACTAATAACACACACAAGAAGCAATCTCCTACCAAATACACGGCTTAAAACCAGTTAAAAAGGTATCCCCAACTTTTTATTTTACACGCAAAATAAATAATAAAGGGTATCCCCAACTGGTATCCCCAAAGGTATCCCCAACCCTCTTTTTAACATTTGAGAGAGAGATTCTGGAGCCGCTTGTTTGCCCCGTCTAAATGGATACTTAAACAGATTTCTAAATACCTAAACAGACATAAAAAAAGGCCGAAATAAGCCTTTACAGCCTATTCCAGCCCCGTTTAGGTGATATTTATAGGGTGATGTAACAAAAACGTATTTAAAGCCCGCGTTTAGGCCATTTAGATGTAAAGCGTTTGTAAAGCAATGTCACATTTCGTTTTGTATTCACATGAAAGCCCGTTTCCGTTTAACTCGCTGATAAACAAACCGCAACAACATTTTTGCCGCCGTTCTATCTTACACAATTCGTTCTGATGCCCGTAGATTTGCCATATGAAAAAAAGCAACTTTTGACATTATCCGAACTGTTTCCGATCATCAATTCAAATTCTCCCGGTTCTGTAACAAAAACCAGATTTTCATTATAGAATCCAAGACATAACTTCCTGCTTATCCCGCAACTGTTTCTGAAAAAATACTATGTCAGATACATGCTTGCTGTGATCTTTACAATCGGCATCCTTTTCCTGTATATGCCAGGATGGCTGGAAGCCCTGCATCCAGAACCACCCCTCAAAGGACAAAAAGAAAGAACTTTTGAACCTGCTGAATCGTGGCTGCCGCTCCCCCAGCTTCCGTTAATGCCGGATTCAGAGAACGGACGCCCTCCTATCCGTCCTCCGTTCCAGGCCATTCACATTGCGATTGCGGTCCTGCTGGTTGGATTTAATCTTTCCATCCGGCTTTTTCTGAAATCTCTGCGCGATGATGAAATGCTGAAAGATCTGGAACGCCAGCGGCTGGAGTCAGAGCTGCAATACCTGAAGTACCAGCTCAACCCGCACTTCTTTATGAATACTCTCAACAATATATATGCTTTGGTGGATCTCAATACTGAACAGGCCAAGAAAACCATTATTGAACTTTCCAAGCTGATGAGATACGTTCTTTACGAGGCAAACAAGAACCAGATTTCACTGGAACACGAAATACAGTTCCTGGAGAATTACATAGCCTTGATGAAGCTCCGGTATATCGACAATCTGAACATACGCACAGAGTTTCCTGTCGTTGTGCCCTGCGTACAGATACCTCCCCTGCTTTTCATATCCCTGTTGGAAAACGCTTTCAAGCATGGCGTGAGCTATCAGGAGCCTTCGTTTATTGAAGTACGCATCGAACTGGCAGACGAGGGTGTCATCTTTAATTGCAAGAATAGCAAACATACACATGCCCACAAAGATGCCTATCATGGAATCGGTATAGACAATATCAAGAAAAGGCTTCATCTGTTGTATGGAAACAACTATACATTCACCACCAATGAGAGCGAAAATTGTTTTGAAGTTTTACTTATTATTCCTTTCCTGTCATGATGAACTGTCTGATTGTTGACGATGAACCACTGGCTCTGGCCCAACTGGCCGGCTATATCTCACGCATCCCATTCCTGAAACTGATAGCTTCCTGCCAGGATGCACATCAGGCCAGTAAAGTACTGGCCAGCCACACCATCGACCTGCTTTTTGTGGATATCAATATGCCCGACCTGAATGGAATCGAATTCGTACGTTCACTCCCGCAGGCACCGATGATTATCTTCACAACGGCCTACTCCGAATATGCCATTGAGGGATTCCGGCTGAATGCCGTTGATTACCTGATGAAACCATTCGATCTGGGAGACTGCCTGAAAGCTGCTGAAAAGGCCAGGAAAATGTATAGCATGGCCCACAACACATCACAGGCACAAACAGACTGGGATGACAAGGAGCGCACACTTTTCGTAAAAAGTGAGTACAAGATGATACGCATCAATATAGATAAGATTATTTACATTGAAAGCATGAGTGAGTATATCTGCATATACCTGGAAGACCGGAACAAACCGGTCATCACGTTGAACAGCCTGCAGAAATTCTCAACCCTGCTTCCCCCTTATTTCATGCGTGTACACCGCTCCTACATTGTCAATCTGCATCAAATTACCGAAGTTTCCCGTTTCCGGATTCTCTTCGGGAAAGATACATATATACCCATCGGAGAGAATTACAAAGAACAGTTCATGGCCTACATCCAGCACACAGGACTGCTCTGAAACGGCCGGTAAGAAATGCTGACTAACGGCTACGTTCCGTAATGGCTATTTTGATCACCCCGTCCAGACGGTTCTCAAAAATATGATAGGCTTCTTCTATCCGGTCAAGCGGAAAACGATGGGTAATCAGCGGCGTAGTATCAATCTTTCCTTCTGCAATCAGACGGAGAATCTCCGCACAGTCACATCCGTCTACTCCACCTGTCTTGAAGGTCAGATTCTTGCCATACATATCGGGAAGCGGAAGAACCTGCGGACGATCGTACAGAGCCACAACGGTGACAGTCGCATTCGGACGGGCTGCTTCCCAGGCCAGCCGGAAAGTATCATCAGCCCCTGCAACTTCAATGACCACATCAGCTCCTCCATGCTCACTGTGTGATTTTACGAAAGACAGACAGTTGTCCGGATCTGTCACTTCAATATCCGGATAATGCGCACGCACAAAACGAGCCCGCTGTTCCGATTTTTCGCACACAATAATGCGTCGCGGATGTTTCAGCATTGCGCAAAGCAACGTACAAATTCCAGTCGGGCCTGCTCCTATAATAAGGACTGTATCGTCCGGCGTAATCTCCGAGATACGCGCTGCCCAAAATCCGGTAGCCAGAATATCCCCTACAAACAAAGCCTGTTCGTCGGTCACTCCATCCGGAATCCGGTTCAATCCCTGATCTGCATGGGGCACACGTACATACTCGGCCTGTCCTCCGTCAATGCGACAGCCCAAAGCCCATCCTCCATCCGGATCCTCACAATTATTTACATATCCTTTCTGACAGAAAAAGCACTCGCCACAGAATGTTTCCACATTCACCGTTACCCGATCACCAGGCTTAACCGTAGTAACTCCGGAACCTACCTGCTCAACAATTCCTACCATCTCATGCCCCACCGTAATGCCCGGAACAGCACGGGGAACACTTCCATGCTTGATATGCAGATCACTGGTACAGATACTTCCGAGCGTGACACGTACCAGGGCATCACACGGATCCTTTAACTCCGGAACAGGCTTCTCCAACATCGAGAACCGGCCTTTTTCTATATATGTATAAGCTAACATGACTTTCTGTTTTTCAGGTAAAGATAAGAAAAATATGACAGAACCATTGTCAGACTCGAAAACATTTTCTAATTTTGTCCATATATCTGCTTCCCTATTTTTCTACAGGTGGAAGCTTTCCTTAAAAATAAACAACAAATGAAAGTCAAAGTTGAACAACAAATGATCGGTTACGTCCTGCTGGCTCCCTGACTAAGGGATTTGGCAACCAAACGTATTTCCATCGATCAAAGCCACTGACGGGAGTGGCAGGGATTGTTGTGCTCTTTGACGTACGAGTTCTTAACCTCTTCTTCAACGGGGAAGGAGGGGTTTCTTTTGCACGACTGCGGATATATAACTTCCCGCGGCGGTCAATTTTATCTTTTCAATTATTCATTCATTAATTCATTTGTTGCTTATGAAAAATCTTGTTTTACGAGCCATGCGCTCATTCGATGAAAGCCTCACCGGTCCTGAATATGCCTGCAACCAGCTGGTTGTTGAAATAATTTCTGACGAGCCTCTTACAGATACAAACGAACTGGACGTACGCATTTACTCGGCTGATTACCAGTTGACAGGAAGTGACTCACGGAAATTTTCTTCCCGGAAAACTCCACTGAAAATACGTTTCCAACTGGTTTCCGACAGTTTTTGGGACGAAAGTCTGTATCATGTTTTTATCTTCCGGAATGGATATCCACAATGGTATGCTGCTCTTTCCCCAGAAAACAAGTACGAGAAATGGAGCAGAACCAGACTGGAAAACATACGTTTGCATCCGGATCAGAAATTCTTCGCAGAACAGCTGTGCAACACCGTCTGGTGGCCTAAACTGTATGAAGGGAAATTCAAGACGCTTCCCGTTCAGGAACTTATCAGACGTTTCCGTATATATACTGATCCTGCTCAGGTTCTTCCTTGTTTGCTTGTAGACAGCAGTCGGACACTTCTGGCCAAAGCTTTCACCTTCTTTATACTGTCAAACTATTTCACCGGTTCAAACGTAGACGACCGTTTCAGTCTTTCCCTCAAGGAGCTGATGACCGGAGACATTACCTGGAAACAGCTGAAACAGAAAACGGCCCGGAAAAAAGTCATCATTATAGAGATAGGTGATCTGGAGATCAATTCACAGAAAGCCATTATCCTCACCCGAGCGGCAGACCTGATCAGGAACAGGGCTCCTCAAGATCCCGTATACATCTTCCATGGAAAATGTGAATATATCAGCAACCTGTTTCAGGAATGCCAGGCCTTCGAAAGCCTTTTTACAGATGAAACCACCTTTCACATCCTTCCTCCGGACTCTGAACCCGACAGTTCTGAGTCGCTTCCTTTTGAAACCCCTCTGCCTTTCGATGATCCCACCAATCCTCCTTCGCAGATCCGGAATTTCAATGCCCCTTGTGCCGCCGAGCTGGAATTACAGGAAATGGTCGGGCTCCATCGCGTAAAGGAAGATATGGCAGAGGCCCGGATGATGGCCTGCTTTCTGCAAAGGCGTAAAGATCTTTCCCTGGATTCAGGCACAGAAAACCGTCATCACATGCTCTTTCTGGGGAACCCCGGAACAGGCAAGACAACAGTGGCCCGGCTGGTAGGGAAAATGTATCATTACATTGGAGTTCTCTCCAGCGGACACACCGTGGAAGTATCACGTACCGACCTTGTCGGGGAATATATCGGCCAAACGGAAAAAAAGATGAAAGAAGTCATTGACAAGGCCCGCGGCGGAGTTCTGTTTATAGATGAAGCCTACACCCTGATCGAAAAGGATACCTATTCAAAGGACTATGGCAAGGAAGTCATTCAGGCTCTGTTAACGGTTCTTTCCGAACCCAATCCGGACATGATCATTATTCTGGCAGGCTATGAAGACAAAATGCGCATCCTGCTTCAAAGTAATCCGGGACTGAAAGACCGTTTTCCTCTCCGGTTCTATTTCGATGATTACACAGCTGAAGAACTGTTGGAAATGGCTCACCGCTCACTGCAGCAGCGGAACTTCATTCTCACACCGGAAGCTGACCGGCAACTGGAACTTCTGGTCAGAGAGGCTTCTGCCCAACGTGATGAATATTTCGGAAACGGACGCTGGATACACAACCTGATCAACCAGGGAATTCTCAAGAGCATGGCCCGGAGAATTATGTCGCTTCCCCACCCCGATATCTTCAGCCGGAAGTTGTTCTGCACCATCGAAGCTTGTGACATTACCTCTGCCGCCCAACGCTTCCAGGAATGTTATCCTCTGAAACTGAAAGCTTCTGCACGTATCGGATTCAGAGCATAAAAAAAGCCCGAGGGCTTTTAAAAAAACGTTTCGGCGTTTTGACACAAACGTCGAAACGTTCACATCAAAACGCCGAAGCCTTTTTTGTGTGTGATTCTTTAGAAGCGAACCATCATTTCTACCACCAGCTTATCCTGCTCTGAAGCTTTGGCCAATGCCTGGTTATCGTAGAAATACTTTTCATAGTTTAAGCGTAAATCTGCCTGGAACGGTTTACCGAAGCTGAAAGTCAGACCACCGGTAACACGCTTGCGTTCATAATCGGTGATATACATCTGACCGTCCTCATTAAGCGTACCGTCACTGTGATCGCCCATATAGTCGAAACGAGCCAGGAAGGAAATCTTCTTGAACGGGAATTTCTTCTTCTGAATAAACCAGTCGTAATTGACAAAGGCATCTACAGCCCATACATCCTGGAAAGAATCATGTGCATAGCGTTTATACAATCCTTCAACCTCAAAATGCCAGTTATTCCATTTATAATAGGTACCGATATCGTACATATAAATGTTTACATTTTCCGGACGGATACGCTGCGTACTCAGCGTCAGATTATAATCTTTCCACGGCATCAGCTGCAACTTGGCCGAATAGCACAGAACACGGTGCCATTCTTTCTGGGCCGTCAGTCCCGAACCGCTGAACAGTCCTCCCTCAAGGATAAAAGGAAAACCTTCATCCATGGAATAACCTAAGGTTGCACCGACATCACGGACATTACCTACCTGCTTGGCAATAAACGAACGGTTGGCAAAATATTGCTGATGTGGAGAACGATGTGCATCAATAGTGAAAGGAACACGCATCTGTCCGACAGTGATTTTGAAATCTTTCAAAGGAGTTACACGCGCAAAGGCATCCAACATCTTGATTTGTCCTTCATCAGAAAGGTCAATTTCAGCTTTATAGCTTACCATGGAATGTACTTTTCCGTCCAAACTGACTCGGGCGTTACGAACTTGAAAACGCTGTTCATCAGTGGAAGTCTGATACTCATATTTTCCCCGAACCGTTCCATGGACTTCCGGCAGATACTGTTTCCAGTCTTGGGCGCTTGCAGAGGCTATGGTTAATGCCACCAGCAGCACAGATGCAATTTTTCTCATTGATTATGTCTTTTTATTCTGGCGGCAAAGGTATCTGAGTCAGATAAAACAGGTATGTCAAATGTATTACAAAACTGTTACACCTCCACAAACCTGGCCGTTTCTACCTTTTCAAGACGTGAACGGAGCTTGTCCATCTGCGATTTCCGGATCCGCAAGGTCATCAGACAATCCATATCGTATGACTGTTCTACAATCTCAGGCGATTCTTCCTTAACGATCCTCATCACATCATTCATAAACGGATATTCAAAAGCCACGGTCACCTGCTCATCTACTGTTTTTTCGATTACACGGGCTTCGGCCAGTGCCTGTGCCGCAGCAGTACGATATGCTACGATCAATCCGCTTGTTCCCAGTTTGATTCCCCCAAAATACCGTACCACGATAACCAGAATGTCGGTTAACTCATTGGAATTGATCTGCCCCAGAATCGGTTTTCCTGCCGTTCCTGAAGGCTCTCCATTATCATTGGCCCGAAAATCCTTACGGGCCGGTCCCAGCATATATGCATAGCATACATGACGGGCATCATAGTATTTCTTCTGATATTCTTCCAGATAATTCTTCACATCGGTCAGTGTACGCACCGGAAGCGCAATGGCAATAAATTTGCTGCGCTTTTCAGTATAAACTGACTCGGCCATTTCCTCGATTGTTCTATAAGTATCTTCCATAGCGCAAAGGTAATGAAAATCCCCCAACAAGAAATGCGGATCTTACACAAAGTCGTCTGACGGCTCAGGCAAGAATCCGCATTTTGTTTTCTTGAAACAATCAATCTAACCTATGAATCACTAATCCAGAACGCAATTTCGGTTCAAACCAGGTTGTTTTGGGCGGCATGATATTTCCTGTATCAGCAATATCCATCAATTGCTTCATGGATACTGGATAAAGGGCCAGCGCCATCTTCATCTCACCGCTGTCAACCCGCTTCTTCAATTCACCAAGACCACGAATACCGCCTACGAAGTCAATCCGTTTGTCAGAACGCAGGTCTTTTATGCCCAGGATCTCATCTAGAATCAGATTGGAAGAGATTGTTACATCAAGTACTCCAATCGGATCATGATCATTATACGTTCCCGGTTTGGCTGTCAGGCTATACCATTTTCCGTCAAGATAAAGAGAGAAATTATGCAAAGCAGCCGGTTTATAGATTTCCGTGCCTTTTTCTTCCACGTCAAAATGTTTTCGCAGCGCATCCAGGAACTGAGCCGGAGTCAGACCGTTCAAATCTTTCACCACCCGGTTATAATCAATGATTGTCAGCTGACTGGCAGGGAAACAAACAGCCATGAAATAGTTGTATTCCTCATCCCCTTTATGATTGGGATTCTGTCTGGCCTTCTCCGCCCCGACCAATGCTGCCGCAGCACTGCGATGATGTCCGTCGGCAATATACAAGGCAGGCATCTGTTCGAATGCTTTCGTAATGGCTGCAATATCGGCATCCTCATCAATTACCCAGAATGTATGACCAAAGCCATCCCCCGGTGCAATGAAATCATATTCCGGCTGGCGAGACGTATATTTCGCAACAACTGCATCCAGCACATCATTATCCGGATAAGCAAAGAATACCGGCTCGATATTGGCATTGTTTACGCGCACATGCTTCATGCGGTCTTCTTCCTTGTCACGACGGGTCAGTTCATGTTTTTTGATTACTCCATTCATGTAATCAGGAACATAAGCACCAACGACCAAACCATACTGTGTTTTGCCATTCATGGTTTGGGCATAAATATAATAACATTCTTTCTTGTCCTGTACCAGCCATCCTTTCTCCTGAAACTTCAGGAAATTCTCGGCAGCCTTGCCATACACCCGCGGATCATGTTCATCTGTTCCTTCCGGGAAATCAATTTCCGGCTTGATGATGTGATAAAGCGACTTTTCATTACCAGCCGCTTCTGCACGAGCCTCAGCTGAATTCAACACATCATAAGGACGCGAAGCGACCTGTTCAACCAAATCTTTGGGAGGACGTATACCTTTAAAGGGTTTAACGATTGCCATAATGTTTCAAATTATTTCTGAAAAAAACTACCATGAAAATAAATGCATAGATATAACACATCAATGTCATCCCGCATAATAGGCCATCTCCAAACTCGCCCAATTGCGATTTACAAAGAGAAGAGATCAATAACAGCGTATTGCCCACGGCCAAAGGAAGCAGAATGCGCTTCTCATTTTCATTCATTCTCATGGCAACATTTATGAAGTACTTATTTCTTATTTACACGGTATTTTTCACATCCATCTTTCAGGAATCCTACAATCTGACGGGCGGCAGCAATACCTGCATTGATATTGGCTTCAGCTGTCTGAGCACCCATCTTCTTGGGAGTAGAAAAATAACGTCCCGGGAAATGATCTGCAAATTCATCATGATGAACCGGCATAATATCAGTTATATATTTCAAATCAGCACGGTCGTTCATCAGACGAAGCAGATCTGCTTCATTAATGACTTCTTTTCGGGCTGTATTGACCAGCAAACCATTCTTCGGCATCAGATTCACCAAATCATAATTAATGGAGTTCTTTGTTTCAGCGGTAGCAGGAATGTGCAAAGATACAATATCACAAGTGGAATATAGAACTTCCGGAGAATCAACCGGCTTCACGCCATCAGCCTCCATGGCTTCTTTCGGACAATAAGCATCGTATGCGTAAATATCCATTCCAAAACCTTTGGCAATACGTGCAACATTCCGTCCGACATTACCATAAGCATGAATACCCAGTTTTTTGCCTTTCAACTCCGTACCTGACTTTCCGTCATAGAAGTTACGTACAGCCATTACCATAAAGCCAAATGCCAGTTCTGCCACGGCATTTGAATTCTGTCCCGGCGTATTCATTACGCAAACATGATGAGCTGTGGCTGCTTCCAGACTGACATTATCATATCCGGCACCTGCACGCACCACGATTTTCAATTGCCCAGCAGCATTCAATACTTCTTCGTCTATAATATCGCTACGGATAATCAAAGCATCAGCATCTTTTACCGCATCCAGCAACTGACTTTTTTCAGTATATTTTTCAAGCAAAGCCAATTCATAACCGGCTGCTTCTATTTCTGAACGAATACCGTCAACCGCTACCTTGGCAAACGGTTTTTCTGTGGCAACTAAAACTTTCATAGAAAAATAATTTAAGAGTTACAAGAGATAAAGTGAATTTCAATAGTAGAAGACATCCGTTACCACCTGCGGTAACGGATGTCAAAATCCTTATCAGGCGCTAAGATCAATGCATCTTTTCAAATTCCTGCATGCAGTCAATCAGTGCCTGTACACTTTCTACCGGCATTGCATTGTAACAGGAAGCACGGAATCCGCCTACTGAACGGTGTCCCTTGATGCCGACCATGCCTTTCTCTGTCGCAAATTTCAGGAATTCTGCTTCCAGATCCTTATATTCATCGGCCATGACAAAGCAAATATTCATCAGTGAACGGTCACCTTTATCCGTAACTGTTCCGCGGAACAATTTGTTACGGTCTATTTCTGCATACAACATCTCCGCACGAACTTTAGCGCGACGCTGCATTTCCTCTACACCGCCCTGTGCTTTAATCCAGCGCAAGGTCTGAAGAGCTGCATAAATAGGAACTACCGGAGGAGTATTGAACATAGAACCTTTTTCTACGTGAGTCTTGTAGTTCAACATGGTCGGAATATAACGGGAAACTTTACCCAGCGCATCGTCTTTCACAATGACGAAAGTCACACCGGCCGGAGCCAGATTCTTCTGTGCACCGCCATAAATACAAATATACTTCGATACATCTACCGGACGGGAAAAAATATCAGAAGACATATCGCCCACCAATGGAACATTTACATCAGGATCAGCATGCAATTCCGTACCATAAATCGTATTGTTCGTAGTTATATGGAAATAGTCCACATCAGCCGGAACTTCATAGTTCTTCGGAATATAAGTGAAGCCATCCTTTTCGGAAGAAGCCACTTCCACCACTTCACCAAAAGCTTTCGCTTCTTTGAGTGCTTTCTTGGCCCATGTTCCTGTATTCAGATAAGCTGCTTTCTTTTCGAGGAAGTTATAAGGAACCATACAGAACTCCATGCTTGCACCTCCGCCCAGGAACAAAACCGAATAACCTTCCGGAATATTCAGAAGTTCCTTAAACAGCGCAACCGCTTCATCCACCACAGGCTGGAAGTCTTTAGCGCGGTGACTGATTTCCATCAACGAAAGTCCTGATCCATTATAATCAAGTATAGCTTGAGCTGTCTTTTCGATTACCTCACGAGGCAGGATAGAAGGTCCCGCATTAAAATTATGCTTTTTCATTTGGAAGTTTGTTTTGGTTAAACATTGGGTTAGTTCTTACACTTGCGAATTTAGTGATTATTCCTAGACTTCCAAAAGTTTTCGTGATAATTTTATGCAAAAAGAAAAATATTTCTTCATTTATGCCAGCAAGCATCCATTTTAAGTAACAAATTGACACATGAATATAAGCTGGGGCCTGAAGAGATAGTCTAAAGCCGCAGTATGAAAAGGCCGAAACCCTTTTCTGCCAATGAGAAGATAGCACAAAGTTATTATTTTGCCAGTTCTATCAAAGCTTTTACTCCCTTTATCTTTTCATTTTGTATCATTTTTAACATTTGTTTTACTTTTACACGAGAAACAGCGGCAAAAGCATAATGGTCTTTTACGTCTATCCGTCCAACGTCTTCCCGGTTCAGGCCTCCTTTTTTAGAAAGGAAACCAACAATGTCGATCCGGTTAATTTTATCCTTTTTCCCTTTTCCTATATAGAGAGTCACAAACTTGGGCAAAGCCGGTTTCGGCAGCTGTTCAGGCAAGACATATTCTTCAGAAATCTCCGGTAACCAGGAAGGCAGTTTTTCTTCAGAATGAAGAATCAGATAAGCGGAACCTTCAGCTTCCCAGCGGGCCGTCCGGCCATTGCGGTGGATAAATCCGTCCTCACCCACCGGCAAATGATAATGTACAATATTCCGGATCTCCGGAATATCCAGTCCGCGGGCAGCCAGATCCGTTGAGATCAGGATATGACAACTTCCGTTACGGAATTTATACAAGGCCCGTTCCCGGTCATCCTGTTCCATTCCTCCGTGGAAAGCTTCACAGTAAACTTTCTGGGAATGCAGATATTTCATCACCCGATCCACACTTTCACGATGGTTACAGAAAACAAGTGTAGAAGCATCGCCCAGCGAGCAAAGCAACTTATAAAGAGTTTCCAGTTTATCCTTGGCCGGTGAACACACCTTATATATATGTAAACGTTCAGAAACCTGTTCTTCCGGATTCAGAAAATCCAGTTTGACCGTCTGATTCAATCCCGTAAAACGGGGGATTTCTTCCGTATCGGTTGCCGAAAGAAGAAAACGGCGACGTAAAGCAGGAAGTTTTCCAATGACCTCCGCCATCTCTTCCTGGAATCCGAACTCCAGACATTTGTCAAACTCATCAATGACCAGCAGACGGACCGTCGACGCGTCAAAATTCTGCTTATCCAGATGGTCGTTCATTCGTCCCGGCGTACCGATAATGACAGACGGACGTATTCCTTTCATGGTACGATGTTCTTCCATCGCCGGACGTCCGCCATAACAACTCATGACATTCCAGCCCGTACCCATGGCCTTGAATACCTGCTCTATCTGCAAAGCCAACTCACGCGAAGGAACCAAAACAACTGCCTGCACGCCATCCACTCCTTCCTTCAGTGAAGAAACCAAAGGAAGCAAATAAGCTAAAGTCTTACCGGATCCGGTCGGTGAAAGGAGAATCAGATCACGTCCTTCCTGAAAGGCTTTCAATGGTGCCTGCTGCATGGGATTCAATTGCTCAATCTTCAGATTGGCTAAGATAGTCTGGATATTCATAAGAGATCTTTCATTAGTCATTTGGTTACAAAGGTACAAAAAGCAGCCAATCCGCACAAAGTTTTCCGTCAAACCCTTAGATATTGGCTAGATTTTTACCAACTTTGCAAGCAATATCAAGATATGAACGATTCTTATGGCAGATAATTACATCGAACGACAATACGAACAGTACGAGGCCCGGAAAGCCGCCTGGGAGAAATCACGCAAAACGGTCCGTAAAAAGCCGGCCGTACAACAGCCGGAGCATAGAGCCTTGTTACAGAACCAGGTAAAAAAGATTGTAGCCGTGCACGACCTTTCCGGAGTAGGACGTGTTTCCCTGACAGCAGTCATTCCCATTCTTTCTACAATGGGCTTTCAGGTCTGTCCCCTTCCAACCGCCGTACTTTCCACGCACACCCAGTATCCGGAGTTTTCTTTCCTTGACCTGACCGAAGAAATGAAAAAGATCATTGAAAAATGGGAAAAGCTTCATATCAAGTTTGACACCTTTTATACCGGTTACCTCGGCTCTGCGCAACAGGCCCAAATCGTACAGTCTTTTATCCAGCGCTTCCGCCGTCCGACAGACCTGGTTGTTACAGATCCCGTATTGGGAGACAATGGTCATTTATATACAGGCATTACAGAGGAAATGGTACGGGAAATGCGACAGCTGATCCGTCATGCAGACATCATTACTCCTAACCTGACGGAACTGTTCCTTCTTCTGGACAAACCTCATCAGACCAGTTTATCGGATGCAGAACTAAAAACGTATCTCAAGGAATTGTCGGACGCAGGCCCTGAAATCGTAATTGTCACCAGCGTTCCCGTATGCGACAATCCGCACATGACTTCGGTCTATGCATACAACCGGAACGGAAACCGATACTGGAAAGTAACCTGTCCGTATCTGCCCGCCCATTATCCGGGCACAGGCGATACATTTACCAGCGTCATTACCGGAGCCTTAATGCAAGGAGACAGTTTGCCGATTGCTCTGGACCGTGCCACCCAGTTTATACTTCAGGGGATTCGTGCGACCTTTGGCTACGAATACAACAACCTGGAAGGCATCATGCTGGAAAAAGTGCTTCCCAACCTGAAAATGCCCATTCAGATCAGCAGTTATGAGCTGGTGGAATAAGAATCCAGCTGACATCCGTCACGACTTCTTCAAAATCGAGCATGGCATTAAACAGGCATATTTTCCGATATGCAGGCAGATCTGCTACCCGGATATCCCGTTCCTGAATAATTCCCTGATCCAATAACCTCTGACGATGGGTTCCAGCCAGCAACGGACGGGCCGGCGTATCCCATCGCCGTCCGTCCCATAAGGCAACATTGGCTATGGAAGTATCTGTAATCAGCCCGTCCCGTACAATCAGCACATCGTCAGCTTCGCCCCGTAAAGCATACAGCTGATCCAGCAAGGAACGGTCTGCCTGTTTGTAACGGTATTCAATCGTATCACAAGCCAACAGCCTCAGCCGGCAAACCTGACAGGGCTGATAAGCAAAGTATTCCACGCTCTCAATCTCGCGGCCATAAACAATCCGGCATCGCGTCCGCTCCGTATACTCCGGCACAATATAATCTTCTACATGCAAATCCGGCATTTCGCCCCACCAAGCGCGGCGAGTTGCGTTCAACCGCCGGTTGTGATAACCGGCATGCAGGATTCTTCCATGCTCCAGGCGTATGGTCTCAATAAATCGGCACATAAACTTTTCTTTTCATTTCCTCATACTCACTCTTCACATCACTCTGAAAGGTTATGCCTCCCCCACTTTTAAAAACCAGCCTGCTTTCGGGAGTCTGTTCCAGGAAACGGATCAGCACCGCACTGTCCAGATTCTGTCCGTCAAACCATCCTGCAACTCCCGTATAGAATCCGCGTTCTCCGGTTTCCGCTTCATGGATTATGTCCACCGTTTTCTTTTTAGGCGCCCCGGTAACCGATCCCGCAGGAAGCAGACGGAAGAAGAAAGTTCCCAGATGCTCCAGATAGTTTTCCGGCAAACGTCCCCGTACCTCCGAACTCATCTGAAGCAGCGGTCCGCAATGAGTCTGCAAAGTTTCCAGATAACGATAGCGGGGGACACAGACCTCCGTAGCAATCTGACTTAGATCATTCCGGATCAAATCGACAATCGTCGCATGTTCTGCCGTCTCTTTTTCATCAGCCAGCAAGCGGCCGGCAGCATCCGGCAAGGTTGCATCCAACGTACCTTTCATCGGATAAGAATAGATATATCCCTTCTGAATACGGACAAATATTTCCGGAGAGAAACAGGCAAAACAGTCTTTCAGCCAAACCCGATAGCGGGCCTTTGCATGTTCAAACACCTGCAAAAGAGTCAGATCGGTATCAACCGGAGTCATACAGGTCAGATTCGTCAGAAAAGAATTCCCTGCATGCAAATTGCGATAGACAATTTCAAATGAACGGCTATACGTTTCGAACGACTGCGGATGAGAAAGCCATGAAAATGACTGCGGATACGGAGTTTCGCACTCTCCGGCATTAGACATTCCCGGAAAAGCAAACCGGAGTTCATCCGCCGGAATACGGTCAAGCGGCTCTACCAGACACTTTTCTCCGTCAGCATCTGTCAGAAAGAAAAAAGGAACTTGCCGCCTTCCCCATTCATTCATGCGGGAAACAGCCTCAGCCCGGGTAATAAAACTGATATTATTCATGTATGCGACGTGTCTTAAAAGAAAGCAGATAAACAGTAACTCCCACGGTAATGCCTCCCATCAGCAACCGGAGCCACCAGGAGTCGAAAAGAAATACGATGCAATGTACAGAAGTAATCCACAATAAAGACAAGGCCAGTACCTTTGCCCGCAACGGGATGGCGCGATCCTCACGAAAGCTGCGGATATAAGGTCCCAGCCACCGGTGTTGCATCAACCAGGCATATGCCCGGGGAGAACTCCGGAAAAACAGGGCAGCCGCCAACAGTAGAAAAGGAGTGGTAGGCAATACGGGAACAAAAATCCCGACAAAGCCCAAAGCGACTGAAAGGAAACCTATGACAAGAAAAACACATTTCATGGCGCAAATATACGATGAAAAAAATGATCGCACAAAAATCAACGTTCAAATGCGAAGCCGCCCGTGCCCTGCCCTTTTCCCAAAGCAGCTTTACCCTGTTATCTCAGCTTTCAGCCAGACATCTCCGCCGTGTCTTCCGGTCACAATACCGTTTACACTGCGCACAGATGTCATATCCCAACATGGCTCCCAAGATGAAATCCTCTTCCGGCGTCAACAGATTCAGCGGACGATTCACCATCATACGGATAGCATCGATACATTCCGGTTTGCCGAAAAACAGATTGATCCGTTCCTCATCAACAGGCTGAATGACAAAACGAATACGCTGACTTTTCAAGCGGCGTACAGCAAATGCTTCATACTTCCTGTTAGTTGTATAAAGAACCATCTGCCGCACACCTTTCTTGAGTTCATAAATATGGTTCAGGAAAACCTTCAGCTCTACAGGATTTATATCAGGAGCAATCATACCAGATCCGCTTTCAGTATTTCCGCCCATGAGGCAATGCGGGCATCCGTCTGATCACTTTCATTCATCTCATCAAGAGCCAGACCTACAAAAAGCCCGTCAATCACGGAGATGGAAGAAGCATAAGTATATTCCTGTGCAGGAACGGCACCTATCCAGCGACAACCGGAATCCTTCAGGTCTCTATAAAGGATTCCCATTCCGTCACAAAAAGTATCCGGATAGGACTCCGAATCCCCACATCCGAACAAGCCGACCAGTTTGTCAGACAAATCCATTCCCTTCAACACCTTGACGCCATCATACCAGTCATCCTGCAACTCTCCGTCTCCCCATGTAGAGGTTCCGAGCAGAAGAACTTCATAACCGGAAACAAGTTCGGCTGTCAGTTTGCTTACATCGTGGACATCCGCAGAGGAAATGCCCAAAACATCGGCGATCCGGCCGGCAACAGACTCCGTAGTGCCAGTCGTTGATCCATAAAAAATTCCAGTCTTTTTCATATCTTATTCTTTCTTGATTTGACATTGCAAAGTAAGAGCAAGAAAGAGAGTTCTGAAATACCTAAAAATAATGATTTTTCAGAAAGTCCTACTTTTTGGAACATTTTTACCGACTTTTGAATACCATTCGTTTTCTTTTTTATCCTTTCCTTTGCAAATAAAATGCAAGCATCATGAAAATCAGCAAAACTCTTTATATACGATACCTGTTCGCGCTGCTTTTGCCGTTGTCCGGACTCTTGCAGGCCTGCGACATGATTGAGTATCATCCGTACGATCTCGACATTGACGGTGAAACAGAGGTCAATGCCAGAAATATTCAACGCATTGAAACGGCACTCGACGGGAAAAAGGAATTCTCATTTGCCGTCATCAGCGACACCCAGCGATGGTATGACGAGACGGAAGACGCCGTGGCCGACATGAACGAGAAAGGAGGCATCGACTTTGTTGTCCATACGGGAGACTTGTCCGACTTCGGGATGAAACTGGAATTCGAGAAGCAGCGGGACATCCTGAACGGCCTTTCCGTTCCTTATGTCTGTCTGCTGGGCAACCACGACTGTCTGGCAACCGGGAAAGAGGTGTTCAACCGTATTTTCGGAGAAGAGAACTTTTCATTTACTGCCGGAGACGTTCTTTTTATCTGCTTAAATACCAATGCGCTGGAGTTCGACTATTCAGATGCCATTCCGGATTTCTCGTTTCTGGAAAAGTTGCTGAAAAACCTTTCACCCGACATACGCAGAACAATCGTTGCCATGCATGCCGGACCGTATTCCGAACAGTTCAACAACAATGTGGCCAGAGTGTTTCAGCTGTATCTGCGCCAGTTCCCGGGCCTGCAGTTCTGTGTTTACGGACACGGGCACAGTATCCAGGTAAATGATTTTTTCGATGACGGCATTTTATATTATGAATGTACCTGCGCCAAGAAACGGGCGTACCTCCGTTTTACCCTTAAAGAAAATGAATACCTGTATGAAGTGGTCAATTATTAAAACAGGATTATCCGCCTTCTGCCTGCTCCCTCTCTTCGCCCTATCACAGACAACCGCACCGGCAGACAGTCTGACACTGAAGCAGGAAAGGAAATGGGACAAGCGTGTACACCTGAAATATGAACGATGGGAAAGGCTGAAACCTACGCATGCCAAAATGCAATATGCCGGAGGAATGGGTGTGACAGCCTTCGGCGTGGGATGGGATTATGGGAAACGGTGCCAGTGGGAAACCGACTTTCTGGTCGGATATCTCCCCAGAAAATATGCGAATCAGTTCAGACTGACCTTTACCGTCAAGCAGAACTACATCCCCTGGAGTGTCAGTTTCGACAGACACTGGGCCATAGAACCTTTCTATTGCGGCTTATATGTGACAACGATAGCCGGAGAAGATTTCTGGAAGAAAGAACCCGGACGTTATCCGAACCGTTACTACAATTTCAGCACCAAACTGCGTCCGTATATTTTCATCGGACAGAGAGTTGCATTCAGTCCGGAACATGACTTGCTCCGTTCTGTCTCTCTCTTCTACGAAGTGAGTACGTGCGAACTGTATCTGGTCAGTAAAGCGACCAACAGCAGTCTGAGCATGAAAGACATTCTGCGTTTCTCTTTCGGCGTCAAAGTACAGCTGTTCCGCGACAACCCTTAAATATGTTCCGCCACCGACTGACATCATGTTCTGTGAACTTAAAGGAGGTTTCACCGCACCGTGCACCTTCAGACTGGGGACATTTTGTCTGACTGACAAGGCGAAGTCGATCGATTTCCAACAGGCAATCAATCAACTTCCAAATGAAAGTCAATCGACTTGCAGCTGGAAATCGATACAGAAATAACATCCTTCTGCACCGGCCGAAGCATCGGTAAGCACGTAACGAACCTTGCGAAGGTGGAGCAGCCGCAGGATTTTATGTTGAACTCACGTTAAAAAAGCACTAAAACGTTCCACGTTCCAAACTTTTAACTACCTTTGCCAGCAAGTAAAACAAAGGGGTGCCCTACCTGACGGGCTGAGATCATACCCTACGAACCTGATGCGGTTAGCACCGACGAAGGGATTGTTGCTTATCGGCATATTTTTCCTGCCCTCTCCCTGCTAGAGCACTCTTTGGATTTACTTCATACTTTTAAAGCAATTAAATTATGAAGATACTGGTAAACAACAAAGAGACCGAACTGACACAAGGAAATACCCTGGCTGATGTGGCCCGTCAGCTGGAACTTCCGGCTCAGGGAGTAGCCATCGCCTTGAACAACCGAATGATTCCCCGTGCCCAATGGGCTGAACAGACCGTAAAAGACGGAGACAGTCTGGTCATCATTAAAGCAGCCTGTGGAGGATAAAGTCATGGAATTACAATTCATCACCCATTACACTGACCGCTATTCCTACTTCGATTCAGCCTGCATGGCTCTCAAAGGCGGTTGCCGCTGGATCCAGCTGCGCATGAAAGATGCATCCGAAGCAGAAATCACCCGAGAAGCCTTGCGCATCCTGCCCCTTTGCCGGGAGCATGGAGCTACATTCATTATTGATGATCATGTGGAAATTGTGCGCAAGACCGGAGCCGACGGGGTACATCTGGGCAAGAACGACATGCCCGTAGATGAAGCCCGGAAGATCCTGGGCAAACAGTTCATCATCGGCGGCACGGCAAATACCATAGAAGATGTACGCCGCCTTCATCAGGCAGGTGCCGATTACATCGGATGCGGCCCTTTCCGTTTCACGACGACCAAAAAGAATCTCAGCCCGATTTTAGGACTCGACGGGTACCGGAACATCGTTGCAACCATGAAACAGGAACACATAGAGCTTCCTATCGTTGCAATTGGAGGCATTACCTGCGATGACATACCGGCCATCATGCAAACCGGCGTGTCAGGCATCGCCCTGAGCGGAACGATCCTGCGTGCAGACTCTCCCGCAGAAGAAACTCACCGCATTCTGGAAGAAATCCGAAAATACAGAACGTATAAATAACTAAAACCTTACATAAATGGAAAAACTTATCATCGCCGGACGTGAATTCCATTCACGCCTGTTTTTAGGAACCGGAAAGTTCAACTCAAACGATCTGATGGAAAAAGCAATTCTGGCTTCAGATACAGAAATGGTGACTGTTGCCATGAAACGCATTGAACTGGAAAACAAAGAAGATGACATGTTGAAGCATATTCTTCATCCTCATATCCAGCTGCTGCCGAACACCAGCGGCGTACGCAATGCTGAAGAAGCAATCTTTGCAGCCCAGATGGCCCGCGAAGCCTTCGGAACAAACTGGTTGAAACTGGAAATCCATCCGGATCCGCGCTATCTGCTCCCCGATTCTGTCGAGACGCTGAAAGCTACGGAAAAGCTGGTTAAGATGGGATTCGTGGTACTTCCCTACTGCCAGGCCGATCCGACCTTGTGCAAACACCTGGAAGAAGCCGGAGCTGCAACCGTAATGCCTCTGGGTGCTCCTATCGGAACAAACAAAGGATTACAGACACGTGACTTCCTGCGCATCATCATCGAACAGGCAAACATTCCCGTCGTAGTCGATGCGGGAATCGGTGCACCCAGCCATGCAGCGGAAGCCATGGAAATGGGAGCGTCCGCTTGTCTGGTCAATACAGCCATTGCCGTTGCCGGCGATCCGGTAGCTATGGCCCAGGCCTTCAAGGAAGCTGTGATCTCCGGACGCCGGGCTTATGAAGCCGGACTGGGAACCCAGGCTGACAGTTTCGTAGCAGAAGCCAGCTCTCCTCTGACAAGTTTTCTGAATGAATAATCCGCTGCATCTTTTCATGCAGCGCAAAAGAATAACCGTATGAACCAACGAATCAAATTTTCACGATCTGAAAAAGTATATATGCCGGGAACTTTATTTCCTGAAATCCGTGTTGCCATGCGCAAAGTGGAACAAGTTCCCAGCACCACCTTCGAGAACGGCGAGAAAGTCATTACTCCCAATCCCGACGTGTATATCTATGATACCAGCGGACCGTTCAGTGATCCGAATATTGAAGTAGACCTGAAAAAAGGTCTGCCCCGTCTGCGTGAAGAATGGATAGTCAAGCGCGGCGACGTAGAACAGCTTCCGGAAATCACCTCCGAATACGGACGGATGCGCCGCGACGACCATTCGCTGGATCATCTGCGTTTCGAACACATTGCCTTGCCTTACCGGGCTAAAGCCGGCAAATGCTGTACGCAAATGTACTATGCCAAACAGGGCATCATCACGCCGGAAATGGAATATGTGGCTATCCGCGAGAACATGAACTGCCGCGAACTGGGTATTGAAACCTACATCACTCCGGAATTCGTCCGCCAGGAAATTGCAGAAGGCCGTGCCGTTCTGCCTGCCAACATCAACCATCCCGAAGCAGAACCGATGATCATCGGCCGGAACTTCCTGGTCAAGATCAATACCAATATCGGAAACTCTGCCACGACTTCAAGCATCGACGAAGAAGTGGAAAAGGCTGTCTGGAGCTGCAAATGGGGAGGCGATACCCTCATGGACCTTTCTACGGGTGAAAACATCCATGAAACTCGTGAATGGATCGTCCGCAACTGTCCGGTACCCGTAGGAACCGTACCTATCTATCAGGCGCTGGAAAAAGTAAACGGCAAGGTGGAAGATCTGACCTGGGAAATCTATCGCGATACGCTGATCGAACAGTGCGAACAGGGAGTAGACTATTTTACGATCCATGCCGGAATCCGCCGTCACAACGTACATCTGGCCGACAAGCGCCTGTGCGGAATCGTGTCACGAGGCGGTTCCATCATGAGCAAATGGTGCCTGGTTCACGACCGCGAATCATTCCTGTATGAACATTTCGACGACATCTGTGACATCCTTGCCCAATACGACGTAGCCATTTCATTGGGCGACGGTCTCCGTCCGGGATGTATCCAGGATGCCAACGATGAGGCTCAGTTTGCCGAACTTGATACAATGGGGGAACTGGTTGTCCGTGCCTGGGCCAAGAATGTACAGGCCTTCATCGAAGGACCGGGCCATGTACCCTTGCACAAAATCAAGGAAAACATGGAACGCCAGATTGAAAAATGCCACAATGCACCGTTCTATACACTGGGCCCCCTCGTAACGGATATTGCTCCGGGCTACGATCACATTACCTCAGCCATCGGCGCAGCCCAGATCGGCTGGCTCGGTACAGCCATGCTCTGCTACGTTACTCCGAAAGAACATCTCGCCCTGCCGGACAAGGAAGACGTACGGGTAGGTGTCGTGACTTATAAGATTGCTGCTCATGCTGCCGACCTGGCCAAAGGACATCCCGGCGCACAGGTTCGCGACAATGCCCTGAGCAAGGCACGCTATGAATTCCGCTGGAAAGACCAGTTTGACCTTTCACTTGACTCCGAACGGGCTCAGACTTATTTCCGTGCCGGACGTCATCTCGATGGGGAATACTGTACCATGTGCGGCCCGAACTTCTGCGCCATGCGCTTGTCACACGACTTAAAGAAAAAAGAACAAAAAGACTAAGGAATAGAAAAACATGTTTAGCGAAGAATTAGAAAAAATATCCTGGGACGAAACGACGGAACGCATCCTGTCAAAGACAGACACCGATGTACGCCGCGCCCTGGCTAAAAAACATTGCGATATAGACGACTTCATGGCACTGATTTCGCCTGCAGCAGAACCGTATCTGGAAACAATGGCCCGGCTGAGTCGCAAATATACCGAAGAACGTTTCGGACGGACTATCTCCATGTTCATTCCGCTTTATATCACCAACTCATGTACCAACTCATGTGTCTATTGCGGTTTCCACATCAGCAATCCCATGAAGCGTACCATTCTGACAGAAGAGGAAATCGAAAACGAATACAAGGCCATCAAGAAACTGGCTCCTTTTGAGAACCTGTTGCTTGTTACCGGAGAGAATCCGGCCAAGGCGGGGGTTCCTTACATTGCCCGGGCACTCGATCTGGCCAAACCTTATTTTTCCAATCTGAAGATTGAAGTCATGCCTCTGAAAACGGAAGAATATGCGGAACTGATCAAGCATGGAATGAATGGAGTAATCTGCTTCCAGGAAACTTACAACAAGGCACATTACAACATTTATCATCCGCGGGGCATGAAATCCAAATTCGAATGGCGTGTCAATGGTTTCGACCGGATGGGACAGGCCGGCGTACATTCCATCGGTATGGGTGTCCTGATCGGACTGGAAAAGGAATGGCGGACGGATATCACCATGATGGCCTATCACCTGCGTTACCTCCAGAAACATTACTGGAAGACCAAGTATAGCGTCAACTTCCCCCGTATGCGTCCTTCCGAAAACGGAGGTTTCCAGCCGAATGTCATCATGAGCGACCGGGAACTGGCTCAGGTTACATTCGCCATGCGAATATTTGATCACGACGTGGACATCTCCTATTCAACCCGTGAACCGGCCAACATCCGCGATCACATGGCAACATTAGGAGTAACCACCATGAGTGCCGAAAGCAAAACGGAGCCGGGCGGATATTACACCTATCCTCAGGCCCTGGAACAATTCCATGTCAGCGATGAACGCAAGGCTGTGGAAGTGGAGAAAGCCCTGAAGGCTCTGGGACGTGAACCTGTATGGAAGGATTGGGATGCTTCCTTCGATTTATTCAAGACCGTAGGATGAAGACAGAAAACATGGAGCGCTATAACCGGCAGATAATCCTTCCGGAAATCGGCAAGACCGGACAGGAGAAACTCAGCAAAGCCCGTGTACTGATTGTCGGCGTTGGGGGACTTGGTTCCCCCATCGCCCTCTATCTGGCAGGTGCGGGCGTTGGTACCATCGGACTGGTTGATGATGATGTCGTAAGCGAAAGCAATTTGCAGCGTCAGGTGCTTTATACAGAAGACGAAATCGGTCTCTCCAAAGCTTTACAGGCACAAAAGCGTCTGCAGGCCCTGAACCATGACATTCGGATCAATGCCTATCCCACACGGCTCACGAAGGAGAATGCCGCATCACTGATTGCCAACTATGACATCGTCGTGGACGGTTGTGATAATTTTGCCACCCGATACATAATTAACGACGCATGTGCCCACTGGGGACGTCCTTATGTATATGGTGCAATTCTGGCTTTAGAAGGACAGGTATCCGTATTCAACTACCAGGGAGGCCCTGACTACCGTACCTTATATCCCGATGAAGAAGAAATGCTTGCCATGCCTGCCCCTTTCAAAGGAGTATTAGGAGTTACTCCGGGAGTAATCGGCTGCATGGAAGCCAACGAAGTCATGAAAATCATCGGGGGTTACGGAGAAGTATTAAGCGGAAAACTATGGCAAATTGATCTCCGCACCATGGAATCATACACAATAATGCTTTAAATTTAAAACAAATTATTACCTTTGCGGCTTAATTTGTGTTTACATGAAATTAATACTGATAACGACTCCCACGTATTTTGTGGAAGAAGACAAGATTCTGACCACTCTGTTTGATGAAGGGCTTGATATCCTTCATCTGCGTAAGCCCGACACTGCGCCGGTCTATGCGGAACGTCTGCTTACGCTCATTCCTGAAAAATATCACAAACGAATCGTCGTTCATGGGCATTTCTATCTGAAAAAAGAATATAACCTGAAAGGAATCCATCTGAACCGGAGAAATCCGGAACCTCCTGCCTGTTATTCCGGCCACATCAGCTGTTCCTGTCATTCACTGGAGGAAGTGAAACAATACAAACCGGGATGCGATTACGTATTCCTGAGTCCGATCTTTGACAGTATTTCCAAACAAGATTATAAGTCGGGATACACAGCAGAAGAAATCCGGTCTGCAGTCAAGAACGGCATTATCGACCGCCGGGTCATTGCATTGGGAGGCATTGACGAAAACAATTTACTTCGCGTCAAGGATTTCGGATTCGGAGGTGCTGCCATCATGGGAACGCTCTGGAACAAATTTGATCCGGCCTACGACTACAATTATCAGGAACTGATCGCCCACTTCCGCAAATTAAAGCGGCTGGCCGACTAAGTCAGATACATTTTTTCAGGACAAAACTTGTCCGGCTTGAAGAATTGGCGTAACTTTGCATCATTATTAAGGAAATATATCTAATTACACAATGAGCGAAACATCACCTTTTAAAGTATTCTCGGGTACAAATTCGAGATACCTCGCAGAAAAAATCTGCAACAGCCTGGGTTGCCCGCTGGGTAACATGAACATCACACATTTTGCCGACGGCGAATTCGCAGTATCTTACGAAGAGTCTATCCGTGGACAACATGTATTCCTCGTACAGTCAACTTTCCCTAACTCAGACAATCTGATGGAATTGTTGCTGATGATCGATGCAGCAAAACGTGCTTCTGCAAAGAGCATTATCGCTGTCGTTCCTTATTTCGGTTGGGCACGTCAGGACCGTAAAGACAAACCGCGTGTTTCAATCGGTGCCAAACTGGTTGCAGACCTGCTGAGCGTAGCTGGTATTGACCGTCTGATCACAATGGATCTCCACGCTGATCAGATTCAGGGATTCTTCGATATTCCGGTTGACCACCTGTATGCTTCAGGTATCTTCGTTCCTTACATCCAGTCACTGAATCTGGAAAATATGGTTATCGCTACTCCTGACGTAGGTGGTTCCAAGCGTGCCAGCACATACGCTAAATACCTGGATGTACCTTTGGTTCTGTGTCACAAGACTCGTGAAAAAGCAAATGTTGTTGCTTCCATGCAGATCATCGGTGACGTAAAAGACAAGAATGTAATTCTGATCGACGATATGGTAGATACAGCCGGTACCATCACCAAGGCTGCTGACATCATGAAAGAAGCCGGAGCTCTTTCTGTACGTGCCATTGCTTCTCACGGAGTAATGTCAGGTCCTGCATCTGAACGTGTACAGAACTCTCAGCTGGAAGAAATGGTATTTACCGACAGTATTCCTTACTCTAACCGTTGCGCTAAGGTTAAACAGCTGTCTATCGCTGACATGTTTGCTGAAACCATCCGCCGCGTGATGACTAACGAATCTATCAGCTCACAATACTTGATTTAAAAAATACTTTTACTAAGGCTATATCAAAGAATGAGATCGACTCTCTTTTTTCTTTGATACGGCCTTTTTTATAGATAGACTTTCCTTCCCCATCTTCTCTGCCTGCATGAAAATACTTTGGCTGGACCTGAACAGTTCATACGCACATTCTTCTTTGGCCCTTCCGGCTTTACACGCACAAGTTGCAGACAATCCCTTGGTTACCTGGGAAATCGTCTCCGCAACCATCAATGAAAATCCCGGCATGACAGCCGGAGAAGTTTACCGTCATCATCCTGATATTGTAGCGGCTACCTGCTGGTTGTTCAACCATGAGGTACTGATGCACGTACTCTCACGCGTCAAAGCACTGTTGCCGCATTGCTGTATCACTTTAGGAGGACCGGAATTTCTGGGTGACAATGCAGCTTTCCTCCGGCGCAACCCATTTGTCAGTTGCGTGTTCCGGGGCGAAGGTGAAGAAGTCGTTCCCCAGTGGCTCCGCGTCTGGAATAAGCCGGATGCATGGGAAGAGATCACCGGACTGTGCTATCTGGATAAAGACGGAAACTATCACGACAACGGTCTGGCACGTGTCGCAAACTTCCAGTCACTTACCCCACCCGAGTGCAGCAAGCTGTTCAACTGGAGCAAACCTTTCGTACAACTGGAGACAACCCGTGGCTGTTTCAACACCTGTGCCTTCTGTGTAAGCGGCGGAGAAAAACCGGTACGCAGTCTGCCCGTAGAAACAATCCGGGAACGGATTCAGACCATCCATGATCATGGCATCCGGAACATCCGGGTTCTGGACCGCACCTTCAATTACAACAACCGGCACGCCCAGGCTTTACTCAATCTTTTCTGTGAGTTTCCTGATATACGGTTCCATCTGGAGATCCATCCCGCTCTGCTGACAGAGGAACTGAAAACGGCGCTTGCAAAGATGCCGGAGGGATTACTCCATCTGGAAGCCGGTATACAAAGTCTGCGCGAACCGGTACTTGCTGTCAGCAAGCGTATGGGGAAACTGGAAGATGCCCTGAGCGGACTCCGCTTCCTGTGCAGCCTTCCCAATATGGAAACCCATGCAGACCTGATTGCCGGACTTCCGCTTTACCGGCTGGAAGAGATCTTTGAGGACGTACGCACCCTGGCCGGTTATCCGGCCGGAGAAATTCAGCTGGAGTCCCTGAAACTCCTCCCGGGAACAGAAATGCGCCGAAGAGCCGAAGAACTCGGTATCCGATACTCCCCGATGCCTCCGTACGAAGTACTGGAAACCCGGGAAATTACAGCCGACGAACTCCAGACAGCCCGACAGTTATCCCGCCTGCTGGACGGATTCTATAACACACCGGCCTGGCAAGGCATCACCCGACAGCTCATTGTGGACCATGAAGATTTCCTGCATAAAATGCTGGATTACCTGATTGAGCTTCGGGTCATCGACCAGCCCCTGGGACTGGAACGACGGGGTATCATTCTTTATGAATTCTGCCAGAAGCATTATCCGGACTATACCTGTGCGGTCAGCCGGGCATGGATCGAAGCCGGAATGTCATTGAAGAAACAACCGGCTGAACGTGTACGGACCAAACATGTAACCCCTCCTGAGCAATGGACCGTCTGCTTCGGAACGTATCATGAAGGACTCCGGCTCTGCCTGCTGCCCGGCGAAAATAGCGGGATCACATATTGGTACGGATTCGAAACGGAGAATCAGGCAAGCAAACCTGTTTTTAAAGCAACTGCTCCATGAAAATACTTCACACAAGCGACTGGCATCTGGGACACGCTCTCTACAACTACGATCGCAGCGAGGAACAGATCTGCTTCCTCAACCAGCTGACCGGAATTGTACAAGAGGAACAACCGGATGTCATGGTGGTAAGCGGAGATATCTATCACTACTCTACTCCATCTGCTGCTACACAGAAAATGTACACCGACGGACTGCTACGTATTCATCAGGCCTGCCCGTCAATGACCATTGTCGTTACGGCGGGAAACCACGACAGCAGTTCCAAACTGGAAATAGACAGTAATCTGTGGGATCATTTCCGGGTAAAGGTTATCGGCCACATTGAACGTTGCGGCTCTGCCGTGAATTGGGAAAAACAAATCATCACAATTCCCGGTCAGGACGGGAATCCTGTCGGATATATAGCAGCCATGCCCCATGTCTATCCGCAAAACTTTCCCATACTGAGTGACGACACGCCCCGGGAAGAACGGCAATCCAGATTCTTTCAGGCACTGCTGGATGAAACCGGAAAACAAAATACCCAGCAGCTTCCTGTTGTCCTCATGGCACATCTTTCAGTAGAAGGCAGTGACCGTACCGGTCAGGATGATTCAGCCGGAGGAATGGAATTCATTTCTCTTTCCACACTCGGAAAAGGATACGATTATCTTGCTTTGGGACACATCCATTGCCCCCAGACCCTGAAAGGATCCGAGAATCATGCCCGCTATTGCGGTACACCGTTACCTGTCAGCTTTGATGAGACTTATCCGCATTCAGTCACCATCGTACAAATCCGGCATCAGGGAGAACAGCCTGAAATCACAACCCGAAGTATCCGTAACCCATGGCCCCTGCTGACTCTTCCTGCCACTCCGGTTCCTTTCGATGAGGCTCTGAAAGCATTGGAGGCCTATCCAGACCACGAGCAGACCTATATCCGCCTGAATGTGCTGATCCGGGACTATCTGGCTCCTGACTGCAACGAAAAAGCTTCTGCCGCAACCCGGGGGAAAGCCTGCCGGTTCTGTTACATCAAATGTACCCGGGAACAACAGGAACAGGCTACACCCGAAGCTGCCCTTACCATTCAGGAAGTAAAAGAAATGTCCCCGCTGGATATAGCCAAACGCTATTATCGGGAAGCAGAAGGAGAAGAAATGGACGAAGAACTCTGTACACTGATGCAGGAAGTCATCACTCAGGTCCATGCAAAAGATATCTGATCCCTGTTCATTTTAAACCATACCACCATGAAACTACAGAAACTGACCATCCGGAACCTTGCATCCATTGAAGATGCTGTCATTGATTTTGAGCACGGACCACTGGGAGAAAAATCCCTGTTCCTCATCTGCGGAGAAACCGGAGCCGGGAAAACGACCATTCTCGATTCGATCTGTCTGGCTCTCTACAACGAGACGCCACGTATGGACCGGGCCGAAAATGAGCGTTATAAAGACGCAGCACAAACAGCTTCCGGCAAAAAAGAAGATATTGCCATCAATGACAACCGCCAGCTGATGCGAAGAAATACAGGTGAGGCCTGGTCAGAGCTGGAGTTTACAGGATCAAACGATATCCCCTACACAGCCCGCTGGTATGTAGCCCGTGCCCATCGGAAAGTCAGCGGTTCACTGCAAAGTGTCAAATGGACCCTGGAAAACCGAAAGACCGGTATCCAGCTTACCAAAATAGCAGAAATCAAAGCTGAAATACAGAAAGCCGTAGGACTGAGCTTTGAACAGTTCTGCCGCACCACTCTGCTCGCTCAGGGAGATTTTACCAAATTTCTCCAAAGTAAGGAAAGTGAGAAATCGGATATTCTGGAGAAACTGACAGGCACCGGCATCTATTCCCGTATCGGTGCTGAAATCTATGCGGCCAGCAAACAGAGACGTCTGGCTTACGAAACCCAGAAACAAAAACTGAACGGCATCCGCTTACTGACGGAAGAAGAAAAAGAAACCCTCCGGACTTCCATCCGGCAAAATCTGCAAGAAGCCACGGATTGTAAAAAACAGCTGGATACAGTTACTCAGAAACGCAACTGGCTGCAACGGAATAAAGAGCTGAAAGAGGCCCGGCAACAACGGCAGCAGGAATGGGAAACCAGTCTGGCCGCCCTCAAAACAGATGAATACCGGCAACGGGAGCAGACACTGCGTGACTGGAATCTCTCTGCGGAAGCCCGCAATCAGCTTCAGACCTCCAATCATCTGACAGCACAGCAGATGGAACTTGAGAAAGAAACTTCCCGGATGGAAGCACAGTATCATATCCTATGCCAGGGACTTGCCGGCCTGCGGGAACAGCTCAATGACTTACAGGAAAAACAACAACAGACAAGCGGTTTCCTGAAAGAAAAAGCAGAATATGCTCCGATGTTTGAAGAAAGTCAGGGTATATTGGCCGACCTGAAAAACCTGATGGAAGCCGAACGGAAAGAACAGGAATATCGCCAGCAAGTAATAACATGGACAGCAGCCATTCCGCAGCTGGAAAAGAGCCTGCTAAGCAAAGAAAAGGATTTACAAGAAAAGAATCAGGCAAGTGCTGCTCTCCAGAAAGAGATAGACCAACAGACTAAAAGCTGGGAAGCATTCAATACCCCCAGACTGCAGTCACAGAAATCAGATCTAGAGAAAAGAAAAGAAGGACTGGTCTCTTTACTCAACGAACTGACTCTGCTCCGGGAAAAACAGATTAACCTGAATACCTTACAGGAAACCGAACAAAAAATTTTCAACCAACTGATCACGGTACAACAGGAACAGGAAAATCTTCAGACCACTTTCAACCAGGCCAAACAGCGCTATGAAGAAACGGATGCGCTATACCGAAAGCAAAAAGAAGCTACCGAGAACTGGGCCCGGGAAGCCCGTGCACGCCTGGTCGCAGGTGACCACTGCCCTGTCTGCGGACAAAAGATAACTAACATTCCCCATGATGAAGCTTTTCAGTCCCTTCTGCAGCCAATCTATGAGGAACTGAAGTTCAGACAAAAGAATTATGACGAAGCCGGACAATCGTTGAAAGCCAATCTCAGCCTGCAAAAACAACTTACCGAGCAACAGCAGGCAAGCCATAAGAATACAGAAAATTTCAAACAAGGATATCAGATAACCCGCCGTCAGGTTCAAGACCTCTGTACGTTCCTAGGCATCCGGCCTCAACCCGGCATTGAAGCCACACAAGCTCTGATCCGCCAGACAACGGAAGATGCAGATCAGGAAATAAAAAGTCTATCCCTGCAACTGGAGAAAGCAGATAATCTTTTACAGAATATACAACAGTTACAGAAACAAAAGGACCAGATGCAGGAGTTGGGCAATGAAGCCCAGCGTGCCTTTATCCAGGCTGAAAAAGAACTGAACGACCGGAAGAATCAGATCCAGACCGGAACATCCTGGATAGAAAATGAAAAGAACAACATCCGGACCCTTCACCTGCGGATTACGGAAAAGATGAAATGGAACGACTGGAACGAAAGCTGGAAGCAGGATCCGGATTCGCTGGTCCGCAAACTGAAGGATGAGACTACTGGCTACCGGCAAGCACAGGAACAGCTGAAAGCAGTGACCAGCCAGATCGAATTGGAACAAAAAGAACTGGAAGCTGTCCTGTCCGCTCAGGAAACTCTGCTCACTCTCTTTCCGGGATGGGAAAGCGATGAAAAGGTCATCCCTCAAAGGCAAGATTATCTGGGAAAAAACTGGAACAGATTATGCACCCAGGCCAGTGGCATCCGGCACCAACAGCACAGCAACGCAACAGAACGAAAAAAGGCAGAAAACCTTCTGCTGGATTTCTATCGGCTTCATCCGGATCTGAATGAAGAACGTCTTCGGGAACTGGCTTCACAAAGCCTTCAGCAAATGGAAACGCTCCAAAATGATTTACAGAAACTTCGGGACACTGAAATCGAAAAACGAACAGCTATGGAACTGGCTGTACGGGAGCTGGAACAACATCAGAAGGTTCGTCCTGATTTAGAAGAAGCCGATCAGCCCGAATCACTGGCAGAACGCCAGCAGAAACTGGATCAACAGATTGCTGCAGCCAATCAGTCCGTCGGACTTCTGCAAGCCCAGCTGGAACAGGATCAAAAAAATGCAGAAAATATGCAGAAGGAACAACAGCAAGCCGATCTGTTGTATGGGGAGTTTGTGAAATGGGACCGCCTCTGCCGATTATTCGGAGATGAAAAAGGAAAGAACTTCCGTAACATTGCACAAAGCTTTGTATTGAAGGAACTGTTGAACGGAGCCAACTTCTATTTGCGTAAACTGACCGACCGGTACGAACTGACCTGCCAGCCGGGTTCACTTACCATCCTTCTTCACGACCTGTATCAAGGAGGGGCAACACGTCCGGCCTGTACCCTCTCCGGAGGTGAAAGTTTCCTGGTTTCCCTCTCGCTGGCTCTGGGACTTTCCTCACTGAACCAGCAAAGTCTTTCCGTAGATATTCTATTTATCGATGAAGGTTTCGGAACCCTGAGTGAAGACTATCTGAACGTTGTCATGGATACCCTGGAACGTCTGCACCAGATGGGTGGCAAGAAAGTCGGTATCATCAGTCACGTGGAAGGACTGCGCGAACGGATCAAGACACAGATACAGGTTCGCCGGATCGACAATTCACGCAGTGAAATTCTGACGGTATCACTGGTTTAGAAGTAACGTTCGACAAGTGATACCCAACAGAATTATCGCCATCACTTCACGTAATAGGTGATAACTATTTTTTATAAAATCTTCTCAGAAATATATTATACATTTGCACAAAGAAATCAATTTAACAGCTTATGTATAAATCAATATTTCGCCCTTTGCTCTTCCATCTTGATGCAGAAGACATTCACAACAAAATCGTTAAGTATCTCCAAATCTACCGCCATCTCACACCCGTACGAAAGATTGTCAGCTCATCATGCCACACCGAAACAGCCGGATGGAAATGGAGAAACCTTACTTTTAGAAACCGTGTCGGACTATCAGCCGGATTTGATAAAGCAGCCAGCTGCTTTGATGAGCTTAGTGATCTGGGCTTTGGTTTTATAGAAGTAGGTACCGTGACCCCTAAAGAAGTAAAAGGAAACCCGTGTCCACGCATATTCCGTTTACCCAAAGAACAGGCCCTTATCTCACGAACCGGGTTTAACAATCCAGGAAAAGCTGTATTCTTACAAAACCTGAAAAGGAAACGATTCGGAAAATATATTCTGGGTATCAATATCAATACCAACCATCCTGACAACCAAGAACAGGCAATGACAGATATTCTGGATTTATATTGTACATTCAATAATTACGCAGACTATTACACCATTAACTGGGGAAGTATTGCACCGGATATCTTAGGTCCAATACTTATAACTTTATTCCAACATAAACAAGAATACAAGAAACCAGTCTTTCTGAAATTGCCTGCTGACCTTACATTTGAAAAAGCAGACGAGATTATCCGTTTCGCCATTCAGCATCATATCGATGGCTTTATAGCCTGTGGCCCTACTCAGGACCGTTCTTTGCTCACCCGCTCCACTCCAACAGAGATAAATAATATAGGTGCAGGAGGCATCAGCGGATTACCCGTTCTACAGAAATCCCTAAAAACAGTAAAATATCTGTCTGAGCATGCGCCCAAGGATATGCTGATAATCGGTGCCGGCGGTATTATAACTTCGCAGGATGCCCAGGCTATGCTGGATGCCGGAGCCCATCTGGTACAGATCTATTCAGCATTTATCTATGAAGGGCCTTACGTTGTAAAGCGGATTGCCAAAGTTTGCAAATAAAGCAGCGAATTCAGGCATAGTCAAACGAACGCACGATCAGGCTCAAACGAACGCACGATCAGGCTCAAACGAACGCACGATCCCGCCGCATCGAGTAGTACGTTGCGGCGGGATCGTATAGCCGTTTATTCCTCCGTATCTGCAAAGAGTGTACAGACTTCCGCCTGACTGACCCGGATCAGATCATCGGGGGCCAGCTTCACCTGCAGTCCGCGTACGCCGGCACTGACATAAATGAACGGAAAATCTTTACATGTATGATGAATATAGGTAGGAAAATGTTTTTTCATGCCGATGGGAGAACAGCCTCCACGGATATATCCGGTCAGAGGAAGCAACTCTTTCATCGGTATCAGGTCACACTTCTTGTTGCCTGAAACCTTGGCGGCCATCTTGAGATCCACTTCATGCTCGCCGGGAATCACACAGACAAAATAGCCTGACTTGTCACCATGGAGCACCAGGGTCTTGAAGACCTGTTCAATATTTTCCCCAAGGGAAGCAGCCACATGTATGCAGCTTAAATCATTTTCATCCACTTCATACGGAACGAGTTCGTAATGAATTTTGTCCTTGTCCAGTAAACGGGCAGCGTTTGTCTTCGCAATTTTTTCTTTTGCCATCGTCTTTTCTAGTTTTTGGTTTGTTTTTTATGGTTTACACATTCCCAGTTCTTCCCGGATAAATTCCGGCGTATAGCCTTTCTCCGACAAAGCGACCTCTTCCGGTGTTCCGCAGGAAAGCAGCTGCCCTCCTCCTTTTCCACCTTCCGGACCCATATCAATCAGATAATCGGCCATCTTGATAACATCCAGGTTGTGTTCAATCACGATCACTGTATTTCCTTTGTCCACCAGCCGGTTCAGTACGTTCATCAGTACCCGGATATCCTCAAAGTGAAGTCCGGTAGTCGGCTCATCCAGAATATAAACCGTACGGCCGGTATCCCGCTTGGATAGTTCAGTAGCGAGTTTCACACGCTGGCTTTCTCCACCCGAAAGCGTAGTAGAAGGCTGTCCCAGCTTGATATATCCCAGCCCTACTTCCTGCAGCACCTTGATCTTGTTCAGAATCTGCGGCACATTCTCAAAGAATTCCACAGCCCGGTTGATGGTCATATCCAGCACATCGGCTATGGACTTGCCTTTATAGCGCACTTCCAGAGTCTCCCGGTTGTAACGCTTGCCGTGACATACTTCGCACGGCACCAGCACATCCGGCAGGAAGTTCATTTCAATTGTCTTGTAACCATTTCCGCCACAGGCTTCGCAACGGCCTCCCGACACATTGAAAGAGAAACGTCCCGGCTTATAGCCGCGCATCTTGGCTTCCGGCAATCCGACAAATAAGTTACGGATATCAGAAAAGACACCGGTATAAGTGGCAGGATTCGAACGGGGAGTTCGTCCGAGCGGTGACTGGTCGACATTAACTACCTTGTCAATGTATTCCAGTCCTTCGATCTTGTCGTATGGCAACGGTTCCTGCAAGGAGCGGTAGAAATGCTGCGACAGAATCGGTTGCAGGGTATCATTGATCAGTGTAGACTTGCCGCTTCCTGAAACACCGGTCACACAAATCAGGCGTCCCAGCGGAAATTCCACATCCACCCCTTTCAGGTTGTTTCCACGGGCACCCCGCAGCCAGAGTGACTTACCACTCCCCTGCCGGCGCCGGGCAGGAACTTCCAGTTTCATTTTCCCGTTCAGATACTGAGAGGTCAACGTGTTGGTCTTCAGCATTTCTTCCGGAGTTCCTGCAAACACGACCTCACCACCCAGACGGCCGGCCTTCGGTCCCATGTCGACAACATAATCAGCCGAAAGCATCATGTCTTTGTCATGCTCGACAACAATTACCGAGTTACCCAGGTCACGCAGGCTCTTCAAGGAATGAATAAGCCGCAAATTATCCCGCTGATGCAGACCGATACTAGGTTCGTCCAGAATATAAAGTACATTGACCAGCTGTGAACCGATCTGCGTAGCCAGACGGATACGCTGGCTCTCTCCTCCCGACAAACTGACTGACGAACGGTTCAGAGAAAGATAGTCCAGCCCTACATCCAGGAGGAACTTGAGGCGGGTTCGTATTTCCTTCAGAATTTCAGATGCAATGATCCGTTGTTTCTCTTCCAGGAAATCCTCCACATGCAACACCCAGTCATACAGTTCGTTGATGTCCATGCTGGCCAGCTGATAAATATTTTTGTCATGCAAACGGAAATGAAGCGCCTCTTTGTTCAGACGGGCTCCCTTACATTCGGGGCAGACATCCGTCTTGGCAAACTGTTCAGCCCACTTCTGTGCCGTAGCCGAGGCATCCTTTTCCTGCATCATCTGAATATACTTCACAATTCCTTCGTAAACCACAAAATAGTCGGAAGTGGCATGAATCAGTGAGCTCTTGATCTTCAGACGTTCGTCTGATCCATAGAGGATTTCATTGATAGCATCCTCCGGCAGTTCGGAAACCGGCGTCTTGAGCGTTGCTTCGTAACGTTCAAGCAAAGCGTCAATCTGCCAGAAGATCATGGCATTCTTATATTTTCCCAACGGAGCAACAGCTCCTTCATAAACCGACAGAGAGCGGTCGGGAATTACTTTATCTACATCAATCAGGTTTACATACCCCAGTCCCTTGCAGCGCGGACAGGCCCCCTGCGGTGAGTTGAAAGAGAAATTATGCGGGGCCGGTTCCCGGTAAGACAGACCCGTAACGGGGCACATCAGCCGCTTGCTGTAATGGCGTACACTCTCGGTCTGGGCATCCAGAATCATCAGCAGTCCATCCCCCTGCTGCATGGCCGTAGCCACACTCTGCTTCAGTCGTTTCTCTTCTTTCTCGGTCACCACCGTCTTGTCGATCACTACTTCTATGTCATGATTCTTGTAACGGTCCAGCTTCATTCCGTGAACGACTTCCTTGATTTCTCCGTCAACCCGTACATACAGATAGCCTTTCTTGCGCACCTGCTCGAAAAGTTCCTTATAATGTCCCTTACGGGTCCGCACCAGCGGTGCCAGGATGAAAATACGTTTTCCTTTATAATCGCGGTGAATCAGATCCAGAATCTGCTCTTCCGTATACTTCACCATCTTCTCACCGGAGAGATAGGAATAAGCCGTACCTGCCCGGGCATACAGCAGACGGAGATAATCATAAATCTCAGTAGTTGTCCCTACGGTAGAACGGGGATTCTTGTTTGTGGTCTTCTGTTCGATGGAGATGACCGGACTCAGTCCCGTAATCTTGTCCACATCCGGCCGTTCCATACCGCCCAGGAAGTTGCGGGCATATGCCGAGAATGTTTCGATATAACGGCGCTGTCCCTCGGCAAAGATTGTATCGAATGCCAAGGATGACTTTCCGCTTCCGCTGAGTCCCGTAATAACGGTCAGACTGTCCCGCGGAATCTCCACGTCTATATTTTTCAGGTTGTGTACACGGGCGCCCTGTACACTGATCATTTCTTTTTCTTCTGTCATGTCCTTACTGATGATATATCCCCGCAAATATAAGGAGAAAAATTGAAAAAACAGCTTCCGACTCCTTTTGCGGATCTTAATAAATAACCGCCAAACGATAAATATCCTTTATCTTGATGAGGATTAAGGAACTTTTTTGTACTTTTGCAATGTAAACTTAGTAAACGACAACAATGAGATTTATTCATACTCTTTGCCTCTCGCTGGCTTTGACTGTGAGCAGCACAAGCTTGACGGCACAGGCACAAAACGGTTCCGGATACTTCCTGCACACCGTTACCAAAGGACAGAGCCTTTATTCCATTGCCAGTATGTATCACGTAACGGTTGATGACATCGTCCGTCTGAATCCTGGCAGCCGAGACCAGATCCGCGCCGGAGAAGCACTGAAGATTCCACAGGTACAAACTTCCAATCAGAGTTCTTCCACCTTCCATACCATTCAGGCTGGGGAGACTTTGTATCAGCTGACTGTAAAATATAATATTACAGCTCAGGCTATCTGTGATGCCAACCCCGGACTGAGTGCCCGGAACTTCCGCATCGGGCAGGTTATCGTTATACCCGCACAGGGAACTGCATCGTCTGAGTCTGCAGCCGATGTCAAACGTCAAGAACCTGAACAACCGGTTGAAAAGGAAAAAGGCTGGAAAGACATGCACAAGGTGGAGCGCAAAGAAACCATTTTCAGTATCAGTCAGATGTATGGTATCAGTCAGGAAGAACTGATCGCAGCCAACCCGGAACTGAAGACCCAGAAGCTCAAAAAAGGCAGCTTCCTTTTCATTCCGTACCCCAAACAGGAGGCCAAGAAAGGAGAAACCGACAAGCCCTCTCCGGCATACACTCCTTCAAACGAGGAACTGTTCAGCCAAAGTTTACCGAAGCTCAAACAGATACAGACCATCAAGGCTGCGGTAATGCTGCCGTTCATGGCCGGAACCAAGACCAATGCAGACGAACAGACCCGTATGGTGGAATATTACGAAGGACTGCTCATTGCCGTTGACAGTCTGAAACGTCAGGGTATTTCCGTCGATCTTTATGCTTATGACACCAAAGGATCTGCCAATACCATCCAATCTATCCTGAACAGAAATGAAATGAAGGATATGGATATCATCTTCGGTCCTGCACACACTGGCAACCTCAAACCGCTGACAGACTTTGCGGACAAGAATAACATCCGTCTGGTGGTTCCATTCCTGCCTAAGGTGGATCAGGTGTTCAACAATCCGCATGTTTACCAGATCAATACCCCTCAGTCATATCTTTATTCCGAAGTGTATGAGCATTTCCTGCGTAAGTTCAGCCAGTCGAACATTATCTTCCTGGATGCCGGAACCAACGACAAGGAAAAGGCTGAATTCATCAAAGGAATGAAAGACGAGCTGAACAACAGCAAGGTTAAGTTCAAACAAGTCCGTCTGGGTACGGAAATGGAACCCAACAAGATCATCGCAGCCATGGATACCTTGCGTGAAAATATCTTTATCCCCATATCCGGACAAAATCTGGCACTCAACCGCCTGATGCCTCAGCTGACTCTGGTTCGCCGCGAGCATCCGAACTACAACATGCATCTGTTCGGCTATCCGGAATGGCAGACTTACACGCAGGATCATCTGGCCAGCTTCTATGAACTGGATACTTATTTTTATTCATCTTTCTATACCAACAACCTTTTCCCGGAAGCAATCAACTTTACCCAGGCTTACCGGCGCTGGTACAGCAAAGATATGGCCAATACCTTCCCCAAGTATGGCATGCTGGGATTCGACACCGGCTATTTCTTCCTGAAGGGACTGGCCCAGAAAGGAAACAAACTGGAAGAAAATCTCGACAAGGTACAGGTAACTCCGATCCAGAACGGATTCAAGTTTGAACGGGTCAACAACTGGGGAGGATTCATCAACCGCAAGGTCTTCTTCGTTCATTTTACCAAAGATTACGAATTGATAAAACTTGATTTTGAATAATTGCATGAAAAAGACGTCCGTCATCACCCTTCTGGGAATACTTTTCTGTCTGCTCCCTCTGTCTGTTCAGGCACAGTTGCAGGAACAGCGGCATAACTTTGCACTGGGAGTCAATGGAGGAGTAAACCTGAGTAAAGTCAGTTTCAGCCCGACTATCAAACAGGGTTATCTGATCGGTCCGACTTTCGGAGTGACCGCACGTTATATTTCCGAAAAATACTTCAGCATGATTTGTGGTATTCAGGCTGAAGTCAATTACTCTCAGCGAGGCTGGAAGGAAATCATTGAAGACGGGACAGAAGATACTTATCACCGCGCCATGAATTATCTGGAAGTTCCCCTTCTGGCTCATCTGGCCTTCGGAAAAGACAGAGGAAACGGTGTCCGTTTCGTTCTGAACCTGGGACCCCAGATCGGCTTCCTGATCAATGAAAAGGAATATAAAAGTGCAGCCTGGCATCCGGAAGACCGGCCTTACGGAGTGAATGTCCAATACGACAAAGCTGCAGAAAACAAGTTCGACTACGGCATCATCGGCGGAGGTGGTGTGGAAATCCGTACCGGAATCGGCCATTTTGTTGCTGAGGCACGTTATTATTTCGGCCTGAGTGATTTCTTCAACAGCACGAAGAAAGATTATTTTTCCCGCTCAGCCCATTCATACATCACAGCCAAACTGACTTATCTGTTTGACATAACCCGATAACTATTATTTCCCAAAAGAAAAATAACATGAAATTGATTTCTTGGAACGTAAACGGGCTGAGAGCCTGTTGCGACAAGGGCTTCCGCGAAGCCTTTCAGACACTCGACGCAGACTTTTTCTGTCTTCAGGAAACCAAAATGCAGGAAGGCCAGCTCGACCTTTCCTTTGAAGGATATACCTCTTACTGGAATTATGCCGAAAAGAAAGGTTATTCAGGTACAGCCATCTTTACCCGCCTGAAGCCTCTGAACGTTACATACGGGCTGGGTATTGATGTGCATGACCATGAAGGACGTGTCATCACGCTGGAAATGGATAATTTCTATCTTGTAACCGTATATACTCCCAACTCTCAGGACGGACTGAAACGACTGGATTACCGCATGACCTGGGAAGATGATTTCCGGAATTACCTTCTGGAATTGGACAAGAAAAAACCGGTGCTGGTGTGTGGCGACCTGAACGTAGCTCACAAAGAGATTGACTTGAAGAACCCCAAAACTAACCGCATGAACGCAGGTTTCACGGATCAGGAACGTGAAAAGTTCCAGATTCTGCTGGATGCAGGCTTTATCGATACGTTCCGTTATTTCTATCCGGAACAGACAGGTATCTACTCGTGGTGGTCATATCGCTTCAAGGCCCGCGAAAAGAATGCAGGGTGGCGTATTGACTATTTCCTGGCTTCCAGACGTCTGGCAGACAAACTGGAGTCAGCCCAAATTCATACAGAGATCTTCGGTTCAGACCACTGCCCCGTTGAAGTCACCCTAAACGTGTAAGCCGCATGAAGAACGATGGTTTCACACTCCGCAAACGGCTTCGCAGTTTCCGTTATGCCTTCCACGGCATTCAGTTCCTGATCCGGCATGAACACAATGCCTGGATCCACTGCTTTGCAGCTGTCTGCGTAGTTACAGCCGGCTGTCTGACCGGATTATCTGTTATGGAATGGATTGCAGTAATCTTTGCCATTGGGATGGTTCTGGCAGCCGAAGCTGTCAACTCTTCCATCGAGGCACTGGCTGATCTGGTTTCTCCCGACTACAACGAAGCTATCAAACGCACAAAGGATCTGGCTGCAGGAGCCGTACTGATTCTGGCTATTGCGGCCGCCATTGTCGGACTGCTTATCTTTATTCCCAAATTCTTAAACTGAAACAATGAAACAAATCTTACTCATTCTGGCTGCCTTATGCTTTTGCATATCCACAGGAGCCCAGGAAATAGAAGTCACAGGAAGCCGCAAGGCCGTACGCACTTCAGGAGATGTAGGAGCTGTCCTGCTTCCCGTAGCCGGCCTGACTGCTATTCTGATCAATAAAGACTGGCAGGGCCTGAAACAGGGCGCTTTGGCCGGGGTAACCACACTGGGAGTGACGTATGCCCTGAAATATATCGTCAAGAAAGACCGCCCGGATCACAGCGACAACCATTCCTTTCCGTCCATGCATACCTCGGTATCCTTTGCTGCGGCTTCATTCATTCAGCGCCGTTATGGCTGGAAATGGGGCATTCCGGCGTATGTGGTCTCTACCTATGTAGGATGGAGCCGGGTATACGGCAAGAAACATGACTGGTGGGATGTAGCTGCCGGTGCTGCAATCGGAGTCGGCAGTTCCTATATTTTTACCCGGCCTTTTGCCAGACAACATGACCTGACAATCGCTCCGGTTGCCGGTGACGGACACTGTGGTGTCTACGCCTCCCTGAAATTCTGATCACTTGCCGGTTCATCCTTGTCGGGATGGGAAACGCCATAACCGAACAAGGCAAAGTCCCCCAGACAAGGATCACCGGGAAAGATCTCTTCCAGTGCTCCGGTAATCCGACGGGCATTCCCCAAAGAGAATGTCTGACGGTCCGTCAGTCCCAGCCGGTAAGCCATCCGGCATACATGAGTATCCAGCGGTATCAGCAGATCCGCAGGGCTCATTTTCTTCCAGATACCGAAATCTACTTCTGATCCTGTACGTATCATCCAGCGAAGAAACATATTCAGCTTCTTCTGCGGACTGCGATCCGAAACTCCCAGAAAAGCACACAACCGCTGCATCGGAGTGCCGTCATATTCCAACAACACATCCTCCAGGGACCGGCCGGATACATAAACAGAATATAACTTTTCAAAATATATCCGGAATTCCGCATACGACAACATGCGGTAAAAACTGCGCCTGTCTCCTTCCCTGAAATCTTCCTTCCAGCATTCCGACAACACATAACGCAGGGGATCATGCCCCATCATTTCATCCAGCTGATCAGCTTTCTTCAGTATCTGCCGCCGGTTTCCAAAGCTCAATATTGCCGTCAGCAAGCCACTGATCTCAATATCCTGCTTCAATACATACCGGTGCGGAAACTGTACCGGATCACTTTCTATAAATGAAGCGGAATGATAGTTACATGCCCATTCACGCAGTTGTCTGTTTCGCTGTTCAATCTGTTCTTTGTCTTTTTTCATTCTGGCCTTCCAACATCAGCAGTACAATAAAAAAGAAAGCCCGCGAACGAGGCCGGGTATCCCCTTCTCCTTCGCGAGCCTCCAGCAAACCGGAAAAGGTCTGCTTCATCAATTAAAATAATAAAGGAATGTAGCAATACCTTCCAGTGCTTTCTTTTTCTCGTCCTTGATTTCAATGGAGAACTTGATTTCAGCCTTGGCAACTCCACGCAGATTCACCAGAGAATGCAGATAAGCTACCAGACGTACACTTTGTCCAGACAATACAGCCTGTCCAAATTTCATCTTGTCCATGCCATAGTTAACCATCATCTTCAGATTATTTACCTCAATAATCTCGTTCCACAGATGAGGAAGCAAGGAGAGAGTCAGATATCCGTGAACAATCGTACTCTTATAGGGACTTTCCACCTTGGCGCGTTCTGCATCCACATGAATCCACTGATGATCCAATGTAGCATCAGCAAACTGATTGATACGCTCCTGGGGAATTTCCAGCCAGTCAGAAACGCCAATCTGCTGGCCTACCAATTTTTCAAATTCTTCGTACGAATTAATGATTACTTTATCCATGTTGCTCTTAATTATATAATACAGAAATAATAAGGCAAAGATACATCATTTATCCTGTATTCCGCTCTTTCTTGCAAAGAAAGTACACACAGAAACGGGAAATGTGCAATAAATACCCAAAATTTTACCTGTAAAGATTCCCTTTTCCGCACATTAATAACGTACCAGACGCTTGGGAGAACCATGCCAGGAGCATCCCAGACAGAAAACTTCACTCACATCAAACCCTTCAAAAGATTGTGAAGGATCTTTAGGAACAACCTCTCCCTGGTCAGTGACATACACCAGCAGACGTTCACCGGCAGCATTCTTCACATACATTGCTGCAATCTTGCACTGCGGACATAACATCTTTTTCATTTCTTCTTAGTTTATGGCTGAAAGCCGGTTAATCAATGAATCACGTAAAACAACAAACTGAGACATATTGTCCGGGCTGATCGGTTTCTTAGGTTGCGACTTAATCAGCAGCGGATTGATGGGCTTTCCGTTTTCAAATACCCGGAAATCCAAATGTGGTCCGGTTGAAAGCCCTGTAGATCCCACGTATCCGATCACCTCTTTCTGCTTCACTTCCGAACCGACCTTTATTCCCTTTGCAAAACGAGACAAGTGCATATAAGTAGTCACATAGACGCTGTTGTGACGGATCTTCAGAAAGTTTCCGCCTCCGTTTGCCTGAAATCCCTTTGCTATTACCTTTCCGTTACCAATTGCATAGACTGGCGTTCCGGTAGGAGCTGCATAATCCACCCCATGATGAGCGCGGTAACGTCGCAGTACCGGATGGAAGCGACTGTTTGAAAAACGGGATGTAATCCGGTAAAAATCCAGAGGAGCCTTCAAGAATGCTCCTTCCAGGCTGTTTCCCGTTGCCCCATAATATAATTCTTCACCGTCCTGCACAAAAGGTATGGCGTAATAAATACTGTCCGAGTACCGGAAAGAGGCAGCCAATATATGGAAATTATCCAACTCTTTCCCTTCCACACATTCCTGCTCATAGATCACACGAAACTCATCTTCCTTCTGCAAACTGAAGAAATCAATGGACCATCCGTAAATATTCGAGAGGACCAACGCCAGTTGCGGAGAAGTATCCAGTTTCTGCATAGCCATCCACAAGGACGATTCCACCTTACCCTTAATCTCCTTTTGTTTCCATTCTACCGGATTCTCTCCCCGATACACCCGACGCTCTCCCCGAAGGTCAAAAACAACATAAGTCTTTGGAGTTTCCTCATAAACGAAGAAACGAACTCTGTGGGTACTGTCGGGCACGGTAAAGACAGCGTAAGCCTGACCGCTGCGTATCTTTCTCACATCAAATACTCCCTTTGCCTTTTCGTTCAGTTCATGAATATCCGCCGAAGACAAGCCATGATCTCCTAATATATAAGAAAGGTTCTGGTTCGGCTGAATAATTCCATAACTGATATCGTAATGGTCTACGGGTATACCATACTTGCAGACAATCTCTTTTACTTCTACCGAGTCCGTTACCTCAACTTCATCCAATGAATCATTCATCCGGGGCTTCGGACGAAAAATCAGAAACAGGCCGATTATTCCAACAAGAACAGCCAGCCCGACACGTACTTTCTTGCTTATGTTCAGATACTTTTTCATGCGCGCAAAGATAACGCTTTCTGCTTAAAAGTTCAAACGGGGATTTCTTAAATCCCAATAAAGCTCTGTTTTGACAGAGTTTCAACCAATATCAATGCCGGATATACTTTGAAGGTGATTCTCCGGTAATCTGTCGGAACACACGACCGAAGCTGTTGGGGGAGTTAAACCCCACCTCATAAGCCGTCTGTTCGATGTTCATCACATTGTCTGTCAGAATCTCAATGGCTCTGACCACCCGCTGATAATTCAGATAATGCACAAAACGGATACCGGAGTTGGTAAACAAACGAGTAAGGTTTCTCACAGAGAATCCAAAATGAGACGCCACATTCTCAATGGAAAGATCCTTGCCCAGATTAGCCTTGATATATTCCAGAACCGGCAACAGACGGTTGTCGTGGGCTATGATAAAAGGTTGGGTAGGAAAAGATGCCTTCCGGCAGACAAGAGGCAACATGCACAAAAAACTCATGGAAAAAGTAAAGATTTCCGGTTTTTCTCTCCGAATGACTGATCCCTGCTGACTGATGAACTTAAGATTACGGGCCAACATTTCATCTGTCTGGTAGACTGCGAACCGGTCATTCCTGACCTTCTCAGCATAAAAATAACTTGTCAGCAGAGATATCTGGCGATTATTACTGGAAAGCCGGTGCGAAAGACCAGCCGGGATCCAAACCAAATGATGGTCTGTCACAAAATGATTTACCCCTTCCACTTCGATATGCAGTGTTCCCGACAGAATATAAATAATCTGATGACGGTTATGCATATGAAGATACAAATCCACCTCTTCACGTCCCGTGACTTTGGTCAGGATCTCATCGGCAGACATCTTTTCAACCAACAAAAGACGTTCTTCCTGTATAGAGTTGTCTGGCGTAAATTGCATGATTTATTTCTTAATCCGTAAATTAAAAACAAAATTAATGAAACATCTTTGCGCCATCAAATTTTAAACAAAACATTTAATGGAAGAAAGTCGAATAATGGGTAAGGCAGAACTATTCCGCCGCTACCTTACCTTCGGGATTTCCCTGTTCATCATTGCATGCGGAATCAGTGTCATCACCCGGTCTGATCTGGGCACCTCTCCTATCACCAGTGTGCCTTATGTGGCCAGTCTGAATACTCCTATTTCTATGGGAAGTTATTTTTTCCTTTTTACAATTGTACTGATCATCTTGCAACTTTTATTACTCGGCAAGAAAGGAATCATGGAACGGAAAATGGAATTACTCATGCAATTTCCCGTAGCATTTGTACTCTCCTTTTTTACTGACCTGACCATGTGGGCCACTGCGAGCTATAGTCCTGATGCCTATTATGTCAAGATTATCTCACTGGTTATCGGCTGCCTGATTCTGGCATTAGGAATCTGTCTGGAAGTAATTGCCAATGTAACCATGATCAGCGCAGAGTACACGATCCAGTTTGCGACTTTACGCCTAAAAAAAGATTTCGGAACCATCAAGATCTGCTTCGACGTAACCCTGGTGTGTGTAGCCCTCCTTTGTTCATGGAGTTTGTCAGGACGTATTGAGGGAGTACGGGAAGGCACTATCATCGCAGCACTCATCACGGGTCCTTTTGTCCGTCTGATCATGCCCCGGCTTGCCTTCATCCGCCAATGGCTCTCAAGTGAAACCACGCACGAAGTTCCCTCGGCAAACGGAACAGAACACTTTCCCTGGGTTATCACCATATCCCGCGAGTATGGAAGTGGCGGCCATCAGGCAGGAAAACAACTGGCCAGACAACTGGGCATTGCTTTCTATGACAAGGAACTGATCACCCTGGCCGCACAGGAAAGTCATTTCAGCGAAGAATTTATCTCACAAAATGAGCAGAAACTGCCCAGTTCCCTGCTTTACCAGATGATTCTCCAGGACTATGAAGCCCCTTTGGACAAAAGCCTTTCTTATGATGATGCCTTGTTTGTTACCCAAAGCCGGATTATCCGCCGCATTGCCTCCGAGAAGCCTTGTGTCATCGTCGGAAGATGTGCCAACTATATTCTGAAGAACCGTCCCAATACTATCAGTATCTTTTTATATGCCGACATGCCTCATAAGATCAGCAGAGCCGTTGTCGAGTATGGTATACCGGCAGCAAAAGCTCCGGATATCATTGCCTCAACGGATAAATCGCGAAGTGATCACTACTTCCATTATACCGGCCTGCAATGGGGAGATTCCCGAAACTACCATATCACATTCGACACCGGTATCATCCCCATTGCCCAGGTAACTGAAATCATCAGAAATCTGTTGCAAAAAGAAATCAACGAATCTAACCAGTCATAGGAAAACAATCTGAATCATCTAAACAGAATTCATTCTCCAGTCCTGCCTGTACAGCCAGCACATAACAGGTTCAGGACTGGAGTTTGTTTTCATCCAGACAGGCCACATCTTTTCTATTCGCAGTTTCTTGATGTTCAATGAGCGCATAATTTCATTCTGACAAGGCAGGCCAGCAACACAAATCCCCAATGTACAAGCACTCTCAGGAACTATTCTTGCTATTACTTTCGGAAAGAATCAGGAAGACTTTGGCTAATCAACATATAATATTTACCTTTGTCAGAAATAAACAATCATTTTAAACAATTTACTACCATGAAAAAAAGCTACAAAGGCTGGATTACGGTACTTGGGTTTGCCGGTGCTGTATTCCTCAGTGCATGTAACAGCACATCGACACAAGTCAAGGAAATATCCATCATTCCGCTTCCCAACAGTATTGTCGAAACCAGTTCAGCATTCGTCCTGCCCGAGAAATGTACAATAGGGGTAACAGACAAAAGCCTGATCCCTGCTGCCGATTATCTCGTAAGCATTTTAAGTAAATCTACCGGCTACCAGTTCTCTGTAACCGAAGGAAAAGGAGACATCAATCTCTCTCTGGCAGATTCCGGAAAAGAAGGAAGCTACAGTTTTGTCTCCACAAAGAATTCCGTATCTATATCCGGAAGTTCCTATGCCGGTGTAATTTATGGTATAGAAACTCTCCGTCAGCTGTTGCCATCAGGCATTGAAAGCAAAGAAGTTGTCAGCAATATGGAATGGGCCATCCCCGCCGTTGAAATAAAGGACAGCCCGAGATTTGGCTGGAGAGGACTGATGCTCGATGTATCCCGCCATTTCTACGATAAAGACGAAGTGAAGGAACTGCTGGATCTGATGGCACTGTATAAGATGAACAAATTCCACTGGCATCTGACAGACGACCAGGGATGGCGTGTGGAAATTAAGAAATATCCTCTTCTCACCGAAAAAGGAGCATGGAGAAAATACAACTCACATGACAAGACCTGTCTGGAGCTGGCCAAAAAGAATGACAACACAGACTACCTCATCCCGGAAGAAAAAATCAGAGTCGTTGAGGGCGATACACTCTATGGCGGATTCTACACCCAGGATGACATCAAGGAAATCGTATCGTATGCACAGGTCAGAGGAATCGACGTCATTCCGGAAATTGATATGCCGGGCCACATGCTTGCCGCAGTAAGCAACTACGACGGTGTATCATGCTTCAAGACCACAGGCTGGGGAACCACATTCTCTTCTCCGGTATGTCCGGGCAAGGAATCTGCTCTTGAGTTCTGTAAAAACGTATACAGCGAAATCATCCCTCTGTTCCCCTACAAATACATTCACATTGGCGGGGACGAAGTTGAAAAAACAAACTGGAAGAAATGTCCGGACTGCCAGAAACGCATCCGCGAAAAGAACCTGAAGTCAGAAGAAGAATTGCAGTCATGGTTCATCCACGAAATGGAAGCCTTCTTCAATTCCCAGGGCAAGGACATGATCGGATGGGATGAAATTCTTGAAGGAGGACTCTCAAAGACTGCAACCGTAATGTGGTGGCGTACATGGGCCAAGGATGCTCCGATGAAAACGACATCTCAGGGCAACCATATCATCTTTACTCCTAACTCTCAGTTCTATCTCGACTATGAACAGGATATAAAATCACTGCCCAACATCTATAACTACGATCCTTCGGCTGAATTTGAACAGCAGCCCGAACTGATCAATCAGGTACTCGGCGTACAGGGAAATATCTGGTGCGAATGGATTCCTTCAAGAGAACGTATGCAGTACATGGCTGCTCCGCGTATGCTGGCCATCGCTGAATTAGGATGGAGTGATCCCAAGCAGAAAGACTGGGATGGATTCAAGAACAGACTTTCCGATCAGTTTGAACGCCTGAACGTGATGAATGTAAATTACCGCATTCCGGATCTGGAAGGTTTCTATAAGACCAATGTATTCATAGGTGAAGGTGAGGTGAAGATTTCATGCATGGATCCCAGTGCGGAAATCCATTACACAACCGACGGAAGTGTTCCCACACTGAACTCGCCCAAATACGACGGTAATCTGAAAGTTACAGAAACAACTGAGTTTACTTTCCGTACCTTCCGTGCCAACGGCAAACCATGTGATACCTTTACTACCAAGTTCATAAAAGGCGAGTTCTCACCGGCCTCATCCGAAACTCCGGCCGGAAAAGGACTTGAAGCCGTATGGTATGACTTTAAGGGCAACAAATGTGCAGATATAGACAAAGCCTCCAGGAAAGGAAGCTACAATGTGACTGAAGTTTCCATACCTGCAGAAGCAAAAGGAAATATCGGCCTTGTCATCAAGGGATTCATCAACGTTCCGGAAGATGGTATCTATACGTTTGCCCTGACTTCCGACGATGGCAGTACGCTGGTCATCGACGGTGATCCGGTTATAGACAACGACGGTCCTCATGGTCCCCGCGAAGTCATCGGCCAGAAAGCCTTAGCCAAAGGATATCATCCGATAGAGGTAAGATACTTTGACAGCAACGGCGGTATGCTCAAAATGGAAGTAAGAGACAGCAAGGAAAATGTAATTCCTGTTGACGGCTTATTTGCCAAATAAGATCCACGGAACACTCCCGTGACAGACATAACAGAACTTCAGCAGAGACTGTCTCTAACCAGAGATGGTCTCTGCTTCTTTTTACAGGTACCTGCCCGTTTTCTTTCGTTTCCTGCCTGCCGTCATATCAAAGCGGTAAGGAGATCGTGAACTCACTGCCACTGCCTTCCGTACTTTTCACAGAGATGGTGCCGCCCTGCAACTGTACGACCTGCCAGACAAAGTTCAACCCCAGACCAAAGCCCGAAGCTCCGGTAGTATGGCTTCCGTAGGCGACACGTTCAAACCGGTTGAATATCTTCATCTGCTGATTCTGAGGAATACCGATACCGTTATCTCCTACCTTTATTTGCAGGACACCACCGGCAGCAACTTCTGCCGAAAGCCGGATGCGCACTTCCTTTCCGGAATACTTCAAGGCATTGTCCACCAGATTGGACAGGACCTCCTGCAGGCAGAAGGGATCGGCCGTAACCCGGAGATCTTCAGAACATACGACATCGAACTCCACTGGCTTGGAAGCCTTCAGCCGAAACTTCGTCACCAGATCATTGAACAACGGCAATATGGCCATACGGACCGGATGAAGCTGCAGCTCGCCACGCTCTATTTCAGTCAACATGACCACACGCCCCGAAAGGGTGAGCAAGCGGACACATTCGTCGTTCATCGCCTGACCTATCTTTTCCATTTTCTCAGGTTTGTCAGCCAGTCTGCCACTTTCCAGCATTTGAGTCCCCATCAGAATCGTCTGCAAAGGTGACTTCATATCGTGAATCATCGAATAAGTGAAATCCTTCCGGAACTGCTCCAGCCTGCGTTGCTGCCTCCAGGCACGCCACAGAAGGGCAATACACAGCAAACAGAATACAAAGACCATTCCCAAAGGCAGAAACAGATACCACACCGAATGAATGACAGTCATTACCGAACCGGGAACTACTCCCTGCACACATTCAGAACCGTCTTCCGTAAGGCACAAGGGAGTTGTAACAAAACTTCCCCGCTGAATACTGGCATCACCAGTCTGACTGATCACCTGATCCGCGGCAGGACGCAGCATGCGGACACCGCTCCGTACATTCAGGCCAGCCTCAGACAAAAAGGAATGAAACAGCGAATCCATGCGCGACATATCAGGAGGAACAGCAACAGGCCGTTCATTGATTAACTGCTGTGTACCATAGGCCCGGTAAAGACGAATCCCCTCACTCAGGTCCATCGACTTGCGGGATACATAAATTCCATTGATGGAAGTCGGAGTAGCAGGAACATATATAACACTGTCGTTTTCATCGGTCGTTTTCCGATACAGGACGGAAGTCAGGGAATCGGTCTGATAACGAAAATAATCTGTCATCCCAGTTATAAACGACTTACGGGTTCCCCGCAGATGGTTCACATCCAGCGAGCGGGTATGGCGCAAGTCATTTTCTTCCACAAAAGCCTCTTCAAAGCATACCTGCACCTCATGGTTCATGATTTGCCACTGCTCACTGTAAATGTATTTACCCCAGAGTGCAGGCAGAATGAATGCCAGCGGTATCATACTCCACGACAACCGATGCAACCACACAAAGCGGTGTGAACGCAGACGTGCATGCTCCTGTTTGGCACGGATCAGCGTAGCTTCCGTATCTGCCAGTACCTGCTGCCCCTGTTCACGGGCTTCTGCCCAGCAGGATGCATGCAAATAGGTCTCCATCTTCCGGACAGGTTTAGCCATCTGTTCGGCCAGGCGATAAAAATCTTCACACTGACGTTCGACATCATGCCGCAAGTTTTGCAGCAAGCGCATACGCAGGGCAATGGTTCCTGTCAGCAGAACGGCAATAAGAAAAGTCAGTCCGGGAAACAACAGATTCGACGGATGATCAAAATATTGTTGATCCACAATAGCTTCTACGGCAATTCCTTTCCCCTGATGCAGAAAGGCACGGGGCGAAGTCAGCACACCGATTCCTTCCTGATCGGGTAATGCGATTCCGGCAGGAGAAGTCTGCAAGGTCTGCCCCGTCGCTGCATCCAGTTTACGGATATAGATACTCCCCTCCACTCTTTCATTCTCCAATATACGGCCTAACGTCAGACGGATCGAATCAAGTGAGGTCTCCGGCAGTCCGTAACCATCCTGTAAGACTACTGAAGTCTGCTCTGCATAATAAAACTGACGGTCTTCATCATTCAGACGCAGGCTGTCGGGAGCATACACCATGTGCGTCAGTGTTCCTTCCGCATAAGGCAGACGATTTACCTGTGCATCCGTCACCAGTATAAAAGTTTCTTTAAAACTTGAGGCCAGAACAGCCTCCGTCTTCTGCATCTGAGTATGGTAGGCAAACCACACACCTGACTGCTGAAAAAGAATGATCAGCAGCAACGTGCAAAAGGAAAGGCCGAGGATATGTTTCACATTCATTGAGTCAAGATATAAAAAATCACATCTGCAAAGATATTGCTTTTTCAGAGAAACCTATCCATGAGATACTCTTTTCGGGATTCTTCGTCAATTGATTTGTGAACTGCGCTTCTCCGACCGGACAATTTCCCGGCATCGAAAGGACAAATCACCGGCATGATACAGACGATTCAGCTGTTTCGTCTTGAAGAAACTTTTGTATCGTGCTGGTGGAACTTTTATTTTCTGCTAGTGGAACTTTTGTTTTCTGCTGGTGGAACTTTTATTTTGTCCTGAAGAAACTGGAATAACGACCGGACAAAGAGAGAAAAATTACAGGAGGTTTCCGGCAAATCTTACATTATAAAATAAAAAAACTCTCGTAAATATATAAATTTACGAGAGTTCAGCAATTCATATTCACTTGATTTATCGCGGAAGCTGGGGGATTCGAACCCCCGGTACGGTTACCCGTACGGCAGTTTAGCAAACTGCTGGTTTCAGCCACTCACCCAAACTTCCAATACTTTCTTTGTGGAAGCGTTTTCTCTCAAACGCGGTGCAAAGATAAACGGAGTTTTCGACCTGTGCAAGCATTTGAAACTTTTTTTTCATACCTTTTTCTCACCCCCGGATATATCTTTCTGATAATCTTCATCCTATCTGTCTTTTCAAATTTTCTTTCCGCTTTCCTGTTTTCTATCAAAAGGAATGATTAAATTTGCAGGGAATTTAAAAACCTATACGAAGCAGAAATAACAGAATGATAGAAAAGCATATCGTACTGGAGGACGTAGATCCTGTAGTTTTTTATGGTGTAAACAACACCAACATGCAAATGATCAAGGCATTGTTCCCCAAACTGAGAATTGTGGCACGAGGAAATGTCATCAAGGTTATGGGAGACGAAGAGGAGTTATGCGCTTTTGAGGAAGCTGTCCTCTCGCTGGAAAAACATTGCGTGAAATACAATTCCCTGAACGAAGAAACCCTTCTGGACATTATTAAAGGAAAGAAACCGAGAGTAGAAAATGCAGGCGATGTCATCGTTTTCAGCGTAACCGGCAAGCCCATCATGCCAAGAAGTGAAAACCAGCAGAAGCTCGTCAAGGAGTTTGAAAAGAACGATATGATCTTCGCTATCGGTCCGGCCGGTTCAGGAAAGACTTATACCGCCATCGCACTGGCTGTAAGAGCTCTCAAAAACAAGGAAATCAAAAAAATCATCCTCAGCCGTCCTGCAGTGGAAGCAGGTGAAAAACTCGGCTTCCTGCCGGGAGATATGAAAGAAAAGATCGATCCGTACCTGCAACCTCTTTACGACGCCCTGGAAGACATGATTCCGGCAGCCAAGCTGAAAGAATACATGGAACTGAATGTCATCCAGATTGCTCCACTCGCCTTCATGCGCGGCCGCACACTGAACGACGCTGTCGTTATTCTGGATGAAGCGCAAAACACCACTCCCCAACAGATCAAAATGTTCCTTACACGTATGGGTATGAACACCAAAATGATCGTTACCGGAGATATGACACAAATCGACCTGCCGGCCTCACAGACTTCCGGTCTGGTACAGGCCATCAAGATTCTGAAGAATGTAAAAGGAATCAGTTTCATCGAACTGAACAAAAAAGACATAGTCCGTCACAAGCTCGTGACACAGATAGTCGAAGCATACGAGAAATTTGAAAAAGAGAATCATTCATCTAAATAAAGAAAAAATGAGCAAAGCTTTAACAAAAACAGATTATCACTTTCCGGGACAGAAAAGTGTGTACCATGGTAAAGTTCGTGATGTTTACAACATCGGTGATGAAAAGTTAGTAATGGTTGCTACCGACCGTATCTCGGCATTCGACGTTGTTCTGCCGGAAGGAATTCCATACAAAGGACAGATGCTGAACCAGATCGCAGCCAAATTCCTGGATGCAACTACTGACATTTGTCCGAACTGGAAACTGGCTACTCCCGACCCGATGGTTACTGTCGGCGTAATGTGCCAGGGATTCCCGGTAGAAATGATTGTTCGCGGATACCTCTGCGGAAGTGCATGGCGTGCTTATAAAAGCGGCGTTCGCGAAATCTGCGGTGTCCGTCTGCCCGAAGGTATGCGTGAAAACGAAAAGTTCCCTCACCCCATTATCACTCCGACGACCAAAGCCGAAATGGGTATGCACGATGAGGATATCTCCAAAGAAGAAATCCTGGCTAAGGGACTCGCTACTCCGGAAGAATACGAAACGCTGGAAAAATACACTCTGGCATTGTTCGAACGCGGAACACAAATGGCTGCAGAACGTGGCCTGATTCTGGTAGATACCAAGTATGAATTCGGTAAGCACAATGGAGAAATCTACCTCATGGACGAAATCCATACACCGGACTCAAGCCGTTACTTCTATCTGGAAGGCTATCAGGAACGCTTCGAAAAAGAAGAACCTCAGAAACAGTTGTCCAAAGAGTTCGTACGCGAATGGCTGATGGCCAACGGATTCCAGGGAAAAGAAGGACAGCAGGTTCCTGAAATGACTCCGGAAATCGTTTCTTCCATCAGCGACAGATACATTGAACTGTATGAGCATATCACAGGCGAAACCTTTGTGAAAGCTGACACAGCAAACATCGCTGAACGCATCGAAAAGAATGTAACAGACTATTTGACTAAATAAATAAGCCAAGACAAGGATGAGACCCGGGAATCACTTTTCCGGCCTCATCCTTCTTTTTCCAATTGTTCCATCACAATGAATTATCCCCAAGAAGAAATAAAGCCTTACGACGGAAACGAAAGCAAAGCTGAACAGGTAGAAAAAATGTTCAACAACATCGCTCCTGCCTACGACAAACTCAACCATGCCCTTTCATGGAACATCGACAAGAGCTGGCGCAAGAAAGCCATTGCCCTGCTCAAGCCCTTCGCACCACAGCATATCATGGACGTCGCCACAGGAACCGGAGATTTCGCCATACAGGCTTGCCGGACGCTACAGCCAGAAGAACTGATCGGCACGGATATTTCGGAAGGAATGATGAACGTGGGACGCGAGAAAGTGAAACGAGAAGGACTGGAGAAAAGCATCTCTTTTCAGAGGGAAGACTGCACGAAACTCTCATTCCCCGAAAACCGCTTTGATGCCATAACCGTAGCTTTCGGCATCCGAAACTTCGAAGATCTCGACCGGGGACTGCAGGAAATGTACCGCGTCCTGACGCCGGGAGGGCATCTGGTCATTCTGGAACTTTCTGAACCGGACTACTTCCCGATGAAACAGCTTTATGCCGTCTATTCCAAAGCCGTCATCCCGACATTGGGTAAATTGTTATCCAAAGACCGAAGTGCATATACCTATTTGCCCCAATCCATCAAGGCTTTCCCGCAAGGAGAAGTCATGCAGAAGATCATCCGCAAAGCAGGTTTCAGCCAGGTGTCTTTCAAACGACTCACACTGGGTATCTGTACCCTTTATTTCGCAACAAAATAAAAAATCTTATTATGAAAAAATTCGGTTTAATCGGTTTTCCGCTCGGACATTCGTTTTCCAAGAACTTTTTCAACGAAAAGTTTCATTCTGAAAACATTGACGCAGAATATGTCAATTTTGAAATTCCTACCATTGAAGACTTTCCCAAAGTACTGGCAGCCAACCCGAATCTGGCAGGACTGAATGTCACCATTCCTTATAAGGAGAAGGTCATTCCTTACCTGGACGAACTGGACAAGGATGCTGAAGCCATCGGAGCAGTTAACGTGATTAAACTGGTTCAGACAAAAGGCAAGCGGAAACTGATCGGCTATAATTCCGATCTTCTCGGCTTTACCCAATCCATCGAACCGCTGCTGGAACCGTTTCATAAGAAAGCGCTGATCCTGGGAACCGGAGGAGCGTCGAAAGCCATCAATCACGGACTTCAACAGCTGGGACTGGAAACGCTGTTTGTTTCACGAAGCCGCCACGATGCCAATACAGTGACCTACGAAGAACTGACTCCGGAAATCATGGCAGAATATAAGGTTATCGTCAACTGTACTCCGGTAGGTATGTATCCTCAGGCGGACAAGTGCCCGGAAATCCCGTATGAATGCCTGACTCCGCAACATTTGCTTTATGACCTGCTTTATAATCCCGATACCACTCTCTTCATGAAGAAAGGTTCCGATCAGGGAGCCGTCGTGAAAAACGGGCTTGAAATGTTATTGCTGCAAGCCTTCGGTTCATGGGATATCTGGAACCGCCAGCTATGAAAAAGAAAGTTCTCACCATCTCCTGCATTGTATTGCTCGCCCTGATCGGTATGCTTACGGGGGGAAGTCTCTACATGCTGAATTATTCCCTGCGGCCTGAAAACCGGGGAAAGGATCTGCAAGGATCCATGGAATACATGATGCAGAATTATCCGCAGCTGCAACCCTGGGTGGACAGCCTGCAACAGCATCATGCACTGAAGGATACGTTCATTACGGCTCCCGACGGAATTCGTCTGCATGCCTATTATGCTTACGCTTCACGTCCTTCGCGCCGGACAGCAGTCATTGTACATGGCTACACGGACAATGCCATCCGGATCTTTCAGATTGGTTATCTCTACAATCACTCTTTGGATTATAACGTCCTCATTCCGGATCTCCGGTACAGCGGACTGAGCGAGGGTGAAGATTTTCAGATGGGATGGCTTGACCGGAAAGACGTCATCCAATGGATTGATACGGCCCCTGCCCTGTTTGGCGATTCCCTGCAAATGGTCGTCCACGGCATTTCAATGGGGGCAGCAACGACCATGATGGTATCCGGAGAAAAGCTGCCAGCCTATGTGGACTGTTTCGTCGAAGACTGTGGCTATACCAGCGTATGGGATCAGTTCAAAAAGGAATTGAAAGAACAGTTTCACCTTCCGGCTTTCCCGCTGCTTTATACAGCCAGCTGGCTGTGTGATCTCACGCGGGGATGGAATTTCCAGGAAGCTTCGGCACTGGAACAGGTACGGAAATGCCGTCAGCCTATGCTCTTTATCCACGGCGAAGACGATGACTTCGTGCCCACACAAATGGTTTATAAGGTATATGAGGCCAAACCCGCACCCAAAGATTTATGGATCGTCCCCCAGACAGCACATGCTGTCTCCTACCTGAACTATCCCGAAGAATATACCCTTCGGGTTAAAGCCTTCGTTGAGAAAGCCTTTTCCAACTGAAGCATCTTTCCGGAGCGGACGAAATCCCGCAAAAAGATTGTATCATTCTTGTAACAGCTTTGTAACACCCTTTTTAGCTTCAAAGCCGTAACTTTGCCATTCCAAAAAGGCTTTTAAACAAGAAAATACCATCGAAACATGAAAAAGAAAGATTTTCGGCTCCTGATTTCACTGCTTCTGTTCTGCACCCCGGCCATATTGTCTGCCCAGCGCATCAAAGGAAGCGATACGGTGTTACCGCTGACACAGGAGCTGGCTGAAATGTATATGAAACTAAATCCGCAGGCCACCATAACCGTAACGGGAGGAGGAAGCGGTGTAGGAATCTCCGCACTCATGGACGGAACCACCGATCTGGCCATGGCTTCACGACGCATCAAGTTCAGTGAAAAACTGAAGATGAAACAGTCGCATCACGAACCCTGTGAGGTCATCGTAGCCTATGATGCACTGGCTATTATCGTACATCCGGACAATCCGGTGAAACAACTGACCCGCGAACAGCTCGAAGCGATCTTCCGCGGAAAGATCACCAACTGGAAAGAGGTGGGAGGTTCTGACGCAAAAATTGTAGTCTATTCCCGGGAGACGTCCTCGGGCACGTACGAATTCTTCAAGGAAAGTGTTCTCGGCAACAAAAATTACATGAGCAGCATTCTGTCCATGCCTGCTACCGGTGCCATCATCCAGTCAGTCCGTCAGACCAAAGGAGCAATCGGTTACGTGGGACTTGCTTATCTGAATCCGTATGTCAAGGCTCTGGCCGTATCCTACGACCAGGGACGTACCTATGTATATCCTTCGGTAGAGAACGCTGTCCGCAAGACTTATCCGGTGGTGCGCCCCCTGTATTATTATTATGACAAGGCCAACGAAGCCCGAGTCCGTCCGTTCATCGACTTTATCCAGTCGGCTGCCGGTCAGGACAAGACCTTGAATATCGGTTTCATTTCCATCACGAATTCTGTTCAACAATAATTCCTCTGCCCATGAAAAAATGGATTGATATATTGGTTCGCCGCATCCTCACGGTCAGCGGCTTCACGACAAGCGCCGCCATACTGCTCATCATCGGATTTCTCTTCAAGGAAGCAGTCGGACTGTTCGGCAACCCGATCGTAGACAAAGGTTATGTGCTGGCGCTGAATCCTCAGAATCCGGTCAGCTCCCTGAGTGCACAGGAAATCAAGAACCTGTTTGATGAAGAAATTACCAACTGGAAGGAAGTGGGAGGCCCGGATCTTCCGGTCAAGGTGTTCCGTCTGGAAGATCTGAACAAGCTATATACCGAAGCAGAACTGGGCGCGGAATACGAACGTGCCGGAGAAAAGATCACGGAACAGGTAGAACAAAACCCGGGTATCATCGCTTTCATCCCGGAAGTACTGGTCAAGCCCTACACAAACAAACTTCATCTGATCAAGGACGAAACGATTCCGGTCAAGGATGTCCTGCTGGGTACCGAATGGTTTCCTACGGCCACCCCCTCTCCTATCTTCGGTATTCTTCCGCTGATCGGAGGAACGCTTTGGGTCAGTTTCTTTGCCATTCTGATCGCATTGCCCTTCGGACTGGCAGTTTCCATTTATCTGGCAGAGGTTGCCTCGCCGGAAATGAGAAAGTTTCTGAAGCCTGTCATCGAACTGCTGAACGGTATTCCGTCGGTGGTCTACGGATTTTTCGGGCTGGCAGTCATTGTTCCCTTCCTGCAACACACTTTTCACCTGCCCGTCGGGGAATCTGGACTGGCAGGCAGCCTTGTACTGGCCATCATGGCCTTGCCTACCATTATTACCGTAGCCGAAGACGCCATGCGAAGCTGTCCGCGCTCCATGCGGGAAGCCAGTCTGGCCCTGGGAGCAACACAATGGCAGACCATTTATAAAGTAGTCATCCCGTTTTCCATTTCGGGAATCACTTCGGGAGTTGTGCTAGGCATCGGACGTGCTATTGGCGAAACCATGGCTGTACTGATGGTGACGGGCAATGCCGCCGTAATGCCTGCCAGCCTCCTGGAACCTCTGCGAACCATTCCGGCTACCATTGCGGCCGAACTCGGGGAAGCTCCTGCCGGCGGTGCCCACTATCAGGCGCTCTTCCTGCTGGGAGTCATCCTGTTTTTCATTACCCTGATCATTAATTCCTGCGTGGAACTGGTTTCCGCACGCAATAAAAACAAGCATTAAAGTCATGGCTATTCAACCCAATTCATCCTACAACCGGCGAAAGCATATCATCCAGCAGACAGCATTCGGCTGCTTCCGGCTGCTCAGCTACGGAGTGGCAGCTCTTCTGTTCTTCATTCTGGGATTTATCATCGTGAAGGGAATCGGAGTCATCAACTGGGAGTTCCTTTCCCAGGCACCTTCTGACGGAATGACTAAAGGAGGAATCTGGCCCGCCATATTCGGAACATGCTGCCTGATGGCAGGAAGTGCTCTTTTCGCTTTTCCGACAGGCGTGATGAGCGGCATCTACATGAACGAATATGCAAAGGATGGAAAACTGGTACGCTTCATCCGGATGATGACGAACAACCTGTCCGGCATCCCGTCCATCGTATTCGGACTGTTCGGAATGGCTTTCTTTGTCAACTGGCTGGATTTCGGAGACAGTATTCTGGCAGGCTCCCTCACACTGGGGCTGCTGGCCCTCCCCATCGTGATCCGTACCACCGAAGAAGCCTTCAAGGATCTTCCCGACAGCTTCCGCGAAGGAAGTCTCGCTTTGGGAGCTACCAAAGCCCAGACCATCTGGAACGTATTGCTCCCGATGGCGATGCCCCGCATCATCACAGGACTGATTCTGTCACTGGGCCGCGTTTCCGGCGAAACAGCACCGATCCTTTTTACCTGTGCCGCCTACTTTCTGCCGAAACTGCCCGACAGTATCTTCGACCAGTGTATGGCTCTCCCCTACCACCTTTACGTGGTGGCAACCAGCGGAACGGACATCGAAGCACAGATGCCCATTGCCTACGGAACCGCTTTCGTGCTGATTCTGATCGTACTGCTGATGAACCTGGCAGCCAACAGCATCCGGAAATTCTTTGAAAACAAACTAAAACAAAAATAATACGCACCTCTGATATGAACAAGATAGAAGCCATCAACGTAGATTTCCATTACGGCGACTTTCATGCACTGAAGCATGTCAATATCGCGATTCCGAACAATGAAGTTATCGCCTTCATCGGTCCTTCCGGATGTGGAAAATCCACCTTCCTGCGCCTGTTCAACCGCATGAACGATCTGATTCCGGGAACACGGCTCACAGGCGAAATCCGGATTGACGGAAAAAACATTTACGACAAGTCGGTCGACGTAGATGCCTTGCGTAAGGATGTCGGCATGGTATTCCAGCGTCCGAATCCGTTTCCGAAGAGTATCTTCGAAAACGTGGCCTACGGTCTGCGGGTCAACGGTGTAAAAGACAGAGAGTTTATCTGCCACCGGGTAGAAGAAGCCCTGAAGGGAGCTGCACTCTGGAACGAAGTGAAACACAAGCTGAAGGAATCAGCCTATGCACTCTCCGGCGGACAACAGCAAAGACTGTGTATTGCCCGTGCCATGGCCGTCGAGCCATCTGTCCTGCTGATGGACGAACCGGCGTCTGCCCTGGATCCGATTTCTACGGCCAAGATCGAGGAACTGATCTGCGAACTCAGCCAGCAGACGACCATTATTATCGTCACGCACAGCATGCAGCAGGCAGCCCGCGTCAGCAACAAAACAGCCTTCTTCTATCTGGGCGAAATGGTGGAATACGGAGATACCAAGAAAATCTTTACCCATCCGGACAAGGAGGCTACCCAGAACTATATTACAGGACGTTTCGGATAAACGTCCGGAAACATTCAACTTTATTAGAAGCAATTATGGTGAAATTTGTAGAAAACGAACTTCAGAATATCCAGCGGGAAGTCAAGGAAATGTGGAAGCTGGTCTACCAGCAACTGGATAATGCATATAATGCCGTATTAAACGCCGACCAGGAACTGGCCGACAAAGTGATTTCGCGTGAAAAACGCGTCAATGCCTTCGAACTGAAAATCGACAGTGACATCGAGGACTTCATCGCCCTCTATAATCCAGTAGCCGTCGATCTCCGTTTTGCCCTGGCTATGCTGAAGATCAACAACAACCTGGAACGCATCGGCGATTATGCCGAAAGTATTGCCCGCTTTGTGATCCGGACCGAACTGAAACCGGAAAACAAAATCCTGTTTGCCGACCTTCAGCTGGAAGATATGTACGACACAGTGCTCTCCATGCTGAACACTACTTACGAAGCCTTGCAGCGGCAGGACATCGGACTGGCGAAATCCGTCTTCGACAAAGACGAAACGCTTGATCAGATCAACCAGAAGGCCCTGGACCGGCTGACGGCTTATGCCACCGAACACCCGGAATCCATCCGTCTGTGTCTGGAAGTGTCCGGTATCTTCCGCAAGCTTGAAAGAGCCGGAGACCACATCAACAACCTGGCTGAGGAAACCGTATTCTACATCGATGCCGAGGTGTTAAAGCACCGCAAAACCATTCTTCCGGAAAAAGAATAAAGCCATGAATGAAAAACTGCACTTTCCCTGTCAGATCCGGTCGGGGAAAGTGTTACCTTTGCAAGGATCTATTTTCCAATAACCCGCAAAGATTTTAGAGGAGTTCTATAAATTAAAATATTGTAGTACAGTTGTTTATATGGTTCCAAGA